>Ga0163152_10000102_pt1 | contig 133681 bp, 127 predicted proteins | sample OliLakLV19MP8IB2_FD_148635 | JGI IMG/M metagenome (GOLD analysis project Ga0163152, IMG submission 148635) | Freshwater microbial mat bacterial communities from Lake Vanda, McMurdo Dry Valleys, Antarctica - Oligotrophic Lake LV.19.MP8.IB-2 | ecosystem: Environmental > Aquatic > Freshwater >... | reverse complement strand
GCCACCCACTCCGCCACCGCCTCCTCCTCCATCTTCGGAAACCATCACTGCGCTAGCGATAGATGGCGTACCCAGAAGCATCATGGCGCTCAAGAGCACTGAAAAGACAAATTCTTTCGAAAGCACGGTGTTCTGTAGTGAGGACGTCATGATTATTGAATTATGGATAGTATCGCAATCGGAGTGGCGATCGGGAGATCGTCTGTCGGCAGGTTGTAATAGTGCGCGATACCAGTACCGACACGGACGAACAAGTGTTCGTCGTCCACGAGCGCGGCTTGCGTGATACCTCCCTCAGTTTCAAGGTAGCCCGTGTAATGAGGAGCGCCGGTAAGATCGTAAAACTCAATTGATCCGTTGCCGCCCGGGAGAGCGACCGTCTTCCCTGACGGAGAGATACGGCCTTGGGCTCCAACAGGGCTCTGGTATGCAAGGATGACCGAACGCATGTGCGTTACGGGATCAATTCGGACTACGCCTTCAGAAGCGAGCGCGGTGACTGATCCGTCGCTCGCAAGTCGCGGACTGTATCCCTGACCAAGCGACTTGATCGCCGATGTGTGGAGATTGACGGACACTAGCTGCGGCATCGCACTTGGCAGTGCGACTGGGGCACCCGCGACAGGGCCGGTCGCGAATCCTTCTTCTTCGACGCCGTTATCATCGCTCACCTCATCAACCGGCGTACCTGTAGTCTCACTTTCTTCGCTGGCCAGAGTTGTGGAGAATACGACGACGCCGTCGCTGCGCACGGAAAGATCCGCCTTGTTAGTGTCGCCAGCGACTAAGAGCGTGAGGTCGTTGTTGGCATGACGGACGGCTGCAACCGTACCGACTCTCCCGGGCACCGAGGCAAGCACGATGCTTTCTTCAGCGTCTACCGGAGAAGGTACGCTCTCGAGGACCATGATCCCGTCACCGAGGTCAACGACGCTGCGTACCAATGCACCATCATCAATCCGATACGCGTGCGCCACACCTCCTTCCACGAAGACGACCGGAGTGTCAGACGCCGGAAGCGAGCTGAGCGCTTTCTGGAACAAGAAGAGCTTGAAGCCTACGAAAACGAGACCGAGCACAATGATAATGCTGACAATGGTGAGCCAGAACCGGCGGGATTTGTAGTTAATCATGTAGGTACATTGTAATGCCTCGGAGCGGGAGGCCGTAACGGCGTGTGTATAACGCAAGCAGGGGCGTATGTCCTATACTGTGTGCATATGCATGCGCCGACGAGAAACCTCGCCCTTGGCATCCTGCTTGCCGCGGGCGTTGGTTTTTTCGCTCTCGCCTCCCTTCCCTGCGCTCCTATTGAAGAGCAAGTCGCCACGACCGGCTCGCATGGCTATCGCATCTGGTCTGGTCCGACCCTCGTCAGTTTCGAACATGCCGGAGGACGCGTCTGCGTTCCAAGGGGATGGGAACCCATCGGGAGCGTACGGCATAACGCTACGTGGGCCATATTCGCTCCGGAAACGACGGGCGTTATGGTGCGCTCATCCGCGTTTGCCGAAACAGCCCTCACGTTCGAGCACAGCTCCTTCGAGGTCACGCTCCGCTACCCAGTCGAGGCGACGACTCCTCAGCTGCTGGCAGAGTACGAAGCAATGGTGCGAAACGCATTCGAGCGCACAGGAGCGTTGTTCGACGACCATCCTCGGCTGATCCCGCGACCGCATACCGTGCTGGTGACCGCCAGCATACCTGCCTCGGAAGCAGAGGCCGCGAGCATCTACCCCGATCCAGGAATCAACGTTTCGTTCCTCATACTGAAGCCGTCGCATGTACGTTCGGAAGAATTGCTGGTGCATGCGGTCGCCCATCTCTATAACCGCCACGAGAAAGACTTCATGCGCTATCAAGACATCCAAGGACTCATGCCGCCAAGCGACTGGCAGGAATTAGAAGCATCTTGGATGGAGACCGCGTTCCGCACGTCTCACGAAGGACGCCTCGCCCGTATCGAGTATCTGTACAACGTGCACCAGGCAGTGCGCACCCGCGACTTCTCTTTGATACAGGAGCCACCATTTGACGACCGCGCCGCATTCGATCAGATGAAAGGGCTCTTCGTCATAGGCGACGACGCGTCGTATCTCGACACGCAGTACGCGCACTACGTCCTAGGGCCTCTTCTGATGATCGGCGTCGAAGGACTGCTGCTCCAAAACGAGGCGGGAGCAAACGTTGAGACCCTGCTCTACCTCATGCACACCGAAGATATAGAGGATTTTCTTGGAGCGCTCAGCACGCTGCTCCCTTCTGAAGAGATCGACCGCATCATCAGATGGCTCAACGGCGAAGAGACGATAGACCATGCGCTCTTACTCAAAGGAGCGTCAGAGTACGCTCCTCGCTAGTTGTCCGTAAGGAAGTCGATATCCTGCTGGAATTTGGTGGCCTTGCCCATAACAGAGTTCGCATAGACCTGACCCCTGGTCGCCCAGCCGCTTCCTGCGTAATACTGAGCTGCTGCCTTATGTTCGGCGCTGTATCCACCCGCAGACGCTCCCACGTTTGAGAGATAGAGGCCAGTGGCCATGATGGCGTGACCTGCGTTCCAAGGGTTCGTCGCCGTAACGCCCAGAGTCGATTTCAGTTTCGCTTCGAATAGCACCCAGGTCGACGGAATGAACTGCGTCGGGCCCATGGCACCTCCCCACCCACCTGGCTGCGGACACGAGACCGGTGTCGTTGACCAATCCTTTCCGAGGGCTTCGGTGATGCGCATGAACACAGGGACATCCCGGGTCGGGTGCATAACACCTTCAAATGGCGTGCCTGTGTTCTTCCCAACGCCGTCACCTACAGCTGGACTGTTGGTCACGTAGCAGTTACCTACGTTCGTCCCCAGCGCGGACTCCTGCGAAAGAATCGCGAGGATGAGCGCCGCACGCACGCCAGTGGCTGCTGATGCGGTCTTCGCGTACGCGACGGCATCACCGAACTGGATGCCTTCCGTATCACGCAGCGGGAACAAGCGCGCGCGAATCGCTGCCGCCTGCGCCTGACGCTCAGCCAGGACTTTGCCGTATGCGGCTTCTTCGTTTGCTTTGATGGCGAGCAATCGTGCCTTTTCCGCTTCCGCAGTCGCGGTCTGCTGTTTCTTGGTCTCGACGACATAGCGCGCGTCGAGTTCTGCATCCTGGCGAGCCGAGAGCGCCAGGCGCTCCATCTCGGTTTCTGCCTTTACGTCACGGATCTCTGCGAATTCTTGGTGCAGTCCAACCTGTACAGACACCATGTCATCGACGTCTTCGAAGAGCGTGAAAGCGTTTTCGGTCGCAAGCGCGATCTCGAACAAAGAAAGATCGTCGACCTGATTCTGTCTGCGCAAGAGAGCGGCAAGGGATTCATGCCCTGCGCCTATCCTGCCCTCCAGCTCACCGATGCGCGCCGTCTTGTTCTTTATTTCGCCGCCAAGCTTGCCGATGGCGAGATTCTTCGCCTTGATCTGTGCTTCCGCTTCCCTGATCTGCGCGTTGAGCGCCGTCACGTCACCTTGCAAAGTTCCCTTCTGGGCACGAGTCTCCACTAAGATCTTCTCCCATTGTTGAATCTCGACTTGGAGCTTGTCGTATTCCTTTTCAAGTTCCGCTCGCTCTTCCGCCGATAGTTCCTGCGCAAGCAGTGCGGCAGGAGGCGCGACAAACGCGAATAGAAGGAGTGCGATGACGACGGTGCTTGCGCCAAATAAAAGAGCTCGAGCGTTCATATGATCGTTGCCAATTATAACAGAAGACGCTTGAAGCAGGTCAGCGTTACTCTTCATGAAAAAAGCCCGCATGAAGCGGGCTTTTTGTGTTGAAATCTCTATTCCTTAGGGGCTTCGGCCTCCGTGGCGCCTTCCTCCGTCTTGCCCTTCTTCTCTACCTCAATAGCGCTCATATCAGGAGCAGCGATAGGCTCCTCGGCCTCGATTGCCACCTCCTGGATGAGGGCGACGACCTGGTCAGCCTCAGTCTTCACCTCGACGCCTGCAGGGATCGGAAGATCACTCACGTGGATCTGATCGCCAACGTTAACGAGCTTGGAGATATCCACTTCGATATCGTGTGGGAGGTTCGTTGCATCTGCAGAGATCTCGAGCTCGTGGAGCACCTTCACCAAGTTGGCGCCGAGTTTGACTGCAGGAGACTCGCCGACGTAGGTCAGTGGGATAGCCACTTCAACCTTCGCTCCCTTCTCGATAGCGTAGAAGTCAGCGTGGCGAGGCATATCAGTGACTGGGTCGCGGTCGACCTGGTGAACGAGCACCGGCACTGCGGAACCGAGACCTGAGAGCTCGATGACCGAGGACTCTCCGGCAGATTTGAGCATCTTTACGAACTCGGAGAGGGAGACGCTGATCGGAGTCGAGTCCTGCTTAGGACCGTAGACTACCGCCGGCATGCGGCCGTTAGTTAAAAGGCGCTTTGAGCGCTTTCCAGTCTCCTCCCGTTTCTCTACGGCAAGCGTAAGCATGTAGGGGCGAGTATGCCCTATGGGCCTATGAAAATCAAGCGGCACCTACTGTCCCTCAACAGCCATGCTGACCTTCTTGAGCCTGGCGAGGAAGGCTTCACGGGCTGCTGGCACGTTCTCTTCCTTCCCTCCCCATATCGCTAGTGCCTCCTCCTCGAGCGTCCCGGCAAGAGAGAACGAAAGCGGCCAGGGGGCTTTCCGCAGCGTTCCTTCCTTAACGACAGCGCGAAGCATGTCCGTATCCTGGTCCGGGGTCAGGCCCTTAGAAAAAAGCACTATGCCGAGCATGTTCCGGGGAATCACTTCCTCTAACACCTCGAGGGTGTCCTTTGCCACTTCTGAAGGAGCATCCGTGTGGCCGCTCTCCGTTCCTGAAAGGACAATTGAGGTTTCAAGAATGACCCCAGAGAAATCGATTGATTGGTCCGTGAGCGCGTGTACGAGCGCAGCAAGTGCATTTTTGAGCACCGTCTTTGCGCGCACGCGGCTGTGCACGCCAGCTCGAATCACTTCCATCTCAACGACAGGCACCATACCGGTCTCCTGTACATAGCGCGCATACAGCGCAAGCCGTTTCGCGTTCTCGACGATACAGACGGAGGTAGGAAGATGGTCGCCACTTATATGGATAGGAGCACGCCACTTCGTAAAGCCTGTGTGGTGAGTGGTGCGGTAGGCGGCAAGCCGCTCAGGCAAGTCGATCATTCCCTGCGTTACCTCTTCTTTGGGACTTTCGGCCAACGGCTCGTATCCTGTATGCATTTTCACTCCCGGAACAATGTTCCGGTCATGCAGCGACATCGCAAACGTCGTCCCGTCGCTTGCCTTTTGGCTAAGCGTCTCAGGAGTAAGCGAGACTCCCGACAGGAACTCCTCGATGCCAGAAGTCAAAAGGAATACCTCCCGGTACGCGCGACGTATTCGATCGTTTGGAGTAATGCCGGCCGCTAAGAGACGCTCATCGACTGAGTGCGGGCTCTCATCGGCAGCGAGCAGCCCCTTCCCTCTGGCGACTAAGGAACGGGCGCAAGCCTCAAGATCAATCATATGAAAAGTATACCAGGCGCCCAAATCCCGCATGCTACACTTTTCCCTATGTCACACATCGATTTCCTTTCTATCGGCGATACGGTCGTCGATGAGTTCATTTACCTTCAGGATGCAAGTGTACATTGCAAGATCGACACCGAAGAATGCGAGATCAGCATGCGCTGGGGCGACAAGATTCCTTTCAAATCAGCGGAAATGATTGCGGGCGTCGGTAACGCCGCCAACGGCGCGGTCTCTGCCGCACGCCTCGGGCTCAAGACCGCATTCGTCACTAACTTCGGGCAGGACGCGTACGGCAAGGAGATCATGAACGTCTTCAAGAAAGAGAAGATTGAGACGAAGTATGCCAAGCAGCATAAGGGCATCCCGACCAATCACCACTACGTGCTCTCCTATGACAGCGAGCGCACTATTCTCGTGAAGCACGAAGCATACCCGTATGCCCTGCCGAAACTGCCGAAGCCCAAGACCATCTACCTGTCTTCGCTCGGGAACGGTACTGAGGACTACCACAACGCCGTTGCTGACTATGTCGAAGCAAATCCTGACGTCTTCTTCGCCTTCCAGCCCGGCACCTTCCAGATGAAACTGGGAGTCGAGAAGCTGACCCGCCTCTACAAGCGCGCAGACTTCTTCATCGTGAACAAGGAAGAGGCGGAACGCATCCTCGGCCTCAAGGGCCCGCAGGAGATCGCAACGCTTCTCACGTCCTTGATGGCGCTCGGCCCTAAGCTAGTCATCATCACTGATGGTCGTAACGGCGCGTACGCGTACGATGGCAAGGAAACGCTCTTCGTCCCTATGTATCCTGACTCGCGTCCTCCTGTCGAGCGTACGGGCGCAGGAGACGCATTCGCCTCCACGGTCGCCGCTGCACTCACGCTCGGCAAGCCCCTCAAGGAGGCGCTTCTCTGGGGACCGATCAATTCTATGTCGGTCGTGCAAGACATCGGCGCACAGCGAGGACTGCTCCCTCGCGCGAAAATTGAGGAATATATCGCAGCCGCGCCTGCCGACTACGCGCTGAAGACCGTCTAGCTCTTCCCTACCTGGATAAAGAGTTTCTCCGCCTCTTCTTCATATCCAGGAGAAGCGAACAGGAGCGAGGAGCGCTGATGCCAATCAGTGATCGGGATATCGAGAATGTTGGCGCCTACGTCATTGATAGCGGTGCCTCCAGCAGCGATGATCATGAAGCCCAGCGGCGCGCATTCATACATAAGGCGCAAGCCACCTTTGGCGCCTGCAGGGTACCAGAATAAACCTTTCTTATGCAGCATGTGGTGGGTGTCCGTCATGCAGCAACCCGTGTAACGCAGACGGAACTTGGAGCGGAGCGCGAAGCGGAACAGCTCCTCGTACATCGCATCCTCGAGCAACACCGGGCTATCCCCCGGACAAAAGATTCCCTTGTGCAGCTTCGCGGTATCGAAATCGAGCGGCCCGATGAGACGGAACTCGGTTCCGTCATGCTCATACCAAAATACGCCGTGCTCTATCGTCCCGAACGCAAGCGCAAGCCGTGGGCCCCACAGCACATATGCCCCGCAGACGAGACCCTTCCCGACCGCGCCTCCGATTGCAGGCGGCGTATCCCATATGCCGAAGATGGAGCCAACCGTCACATCCGCATCCCCTACTGAGCCGCCGTCATAAGGATCATAGGAGACGAAGTAAGTGCCGTTTGCCTTGCAGGTGCGCAGCTCGACGCACTCTTCGGAGAGATGCGAGCAGACATGCGCGTTCCCATCCAAAGCCTCCGCGATCATTTTCTCAGACGAGGTATCGAGTGACGACTGTGTATCGCCAGTCGCATTCACCGCCCCTGTCTTCTGCGTATCGCACAGGTCGATCGAGTCATAGATGCGCTTCTCGACCTTAGCGATGTCGAGCAGTATCGAAGACAGGCCTTCCTCTACACCAAGCGAGCTCAGGTGATCTGCAAGCGTTGGGCTTTCGGTCTTCATAGATTAGTGCGCGTCACTCTTCTTGATTTGCTCCTCGAAGTCCTTATAGGAGAAGCCGAAGCTATCAACGCTGATCACTTTTGCCAAGAGCAGGACGATCGCGAGCGCAATCACGATGACCAAGAAAAACGAGAATCCTTTCTCAGTTTCCGGATTGATGCGTGCTTTTTCAGCCATAGATGATTATGCGCCCAGCATCTCTTTCACCGTCTTCACGATGTGAGGCGCAGTGAGGCCATAGTGCTCCATGAGCTCATCGGCCTCTCCTGATTGCCCGAACTCGTCTTGCAGACCCATGCGCTTCATCAAGGTCGGCTGCTCGTCAGCGAGCACTTCTGCGACCGCGCTGCCGAAGCCGCCTGCGGCCTGGTGCTCCTCGATCGTAATCACTTTGCCGGCCTGCTTGGCTGCCGCAACGATTGCCGCGCGATCGATCGGCTTCACCGTATGGAAATGGATAACCGTGACATCAATGCCTTCTGCTTCGAGTTTCTGTGCGGCGCATAGCGCATGATAAGCGACCGAACCGGTCGTGAAGATCGCGACTTTTGGTGCCGCGCCTTCCCACAGCGTAAGCGCCTTCCCTACCTCAAACGGCGTTTCAGGAGTCGTGAACACCGGCTCGCTTGCTCGCCCGTACCTGATATACACCGGCTTGTTAATCCGTGCTGCAGCAATTGCGCACTTCTTCCCCTCTTCTGCATCTCCCGGCACCATGACGATCATGTTGGGCATCACGCGCATAAGGGCGATATCCTCGAGCATCTGGTGTGTCGCGCCGTCAGGGCCCGTCTGGATGCCTGCATGCATGCCACAGACCTTCACCGGCATATTGTTGAGCGCGATGGTGGTGCGGATTTGCTCCCAGTTGCGACCAGGAGAGAATGCAGCGTACGAGGCGACGAAGGGGATTTTCCCTTCGTTTGCCATACCGGAGCCCACGGTAGCGAGATTCTGCTCAGCAACACCTACCTCTATATACCGTTCCGGGAATTCCTTCTGGAACCATGCGGCGCGAGTGGAGTCCCCGAGATCGGCAGAGAGCACGACCACGTTCGGGTTCTCCTTTCCCGCTTCGACCGTACCGAGACCGAAGCCATCGCGTGTCGGCTTCTTCTCAGGCTTCTCATCGAAGATGCCTGGTGAGAGTTTTGCTGCTGGGTTTATCATACGGTTTTTGTGGCCTTGATCTGTTCGATGAATCGCGGCAGCTCTTCGTCGCTCGGCCCCTTGCCGTGCCATTTGTAATCAAATTCAATCTCTTTCACGCCCTTGCCTGGAATCGTATGCGCGAGGATTAGAGTCGGCTTCTCGCGGATAGCACGCGCCTCTTCTATCGCATCGATAATGTCGCGCATGTTGTGTCCGTCGATCTCGATGACGTGCCAGTTGAATGCCCGGTACTTATCCGCAAGCGGCTCAAGCGGCATGATGTCTTCGGTATTTCCTTCGATCTGGATGTTGTTGCGATCCATAATCGCAACTAAATTGTAGAGCCGGTACTTGCCCGCGAACATGACGCCCTCCCACGTATTCCCTTCCTGCTGCTCGCCGTCGCTTGTGAGACAGAACACCGTAGGCGTCTTCTTATCCATCTTGAGAGCGTACGCCATGCCTGCTGCCTGCGACGTGCCCGAGCCAAGTGGACCAGAGGTAGTCTCGAGTCCGGGAAGTTTCTCGCGCTCTGGGTGCCCTTGGAGACGGCTCCCGAGCTTACGGAGCGTGAGGCACTCCTCTACGGGGAAATACCCTGCATGCGCCATGGTCGAATACCGTATCGGAACGATGTGTCCGTTACTGAGCACGACACGATCACGTTCTTCCCAGTCCGGATTCTTCGGGTCATGCTTGAGCGAATGGAAATAAAGCGCCGTGAAGATATCTGCCATACCGAGGGAACCCGCCGTGTGCCCGCTTTTAGCGGCATTCAGCATCTGCAGCACGGTGATGCGTACCTCGCGCGCCTTGTCTTCGAGCGCTTGGATCTGTTCGTCGGTGAGAGCCATGATTGATTGGATTATAGCGCCGATTCGGCCAGTGCCATAAGGCGCGCATACGCTGCCGCTGGGTCCTCCACTCGCGAAATGGCGGAGCCTGCACAGAAGTGCCGTGCTCCTGCCGCCGCCAGCCGATCGATATTCTTGAGCGAGACACCGCCGTCTACCGCGATGCGCGCCTCAGGGTGAAGCACGTGGAATTCCTCGATCCGGGCGATTCCCTCTTCTTCAAACGGAATCCCTTGCACGCCGATAGAAGCGATGGTCATCAGGAGGATGAGGTCGCTGATCGGTACGTATGGAGAGAGGGCTTCTACCTGAGTCTGGAAAAGCGCTGCCGTCTGTACCTCTTTGATGCCAGCTGCCCTCCATGCGTCGTATGCCTCTTTGGCATTGTCGGCTCCCGTAAACGCTTCTACATGCCCGATCAAGGAGTGCGCGCCGGCTGCCGCATAGCGGAGACCGACTGCGTGCGGGTCAGCGACCATCATGTGTATCTCGTAGTTCATCCCGGCAGGAAGCATCTCTCCTTCGCCTGGCATCCAAGTGGTGTTCGGAGCGAACGCGCCGTCTGCGACGTCGACATGGATGGTGTGTGCGAATCCCGCGTACTGATTCGCGACATCGATAACGTCCTGCATCGAGGCCGGGACGACGGTGGGGATGACCTCGACGGCTGACATTTCAGTGCATTCTAACGGAATACCCGCGGATACCGAAATCCCCAGCTATTCGTAGATGCCGTATTGCTCGACGAGGGCCGACAGCTCTCTGTACCGTTCACCCCTGTTCTCTGCCCTCCACAGATCACTCCCGACGACGAGACCGCTGACCCCGACATCAAGCAAAGCCGGAGCGGTCGCACGCGAGACACCGCCGTCCACCTGCACGGGTATACTCGGGTGCTTCTTCCGGCATTCGCGTATACGGTCGACGACACGCTTATCAAACGGCTCTCCATGCTTGCCCATACGCGAGACACCAAGGAACTGCACGTAGTCGAGACGCTCAACATAGCGATCGAGGAAAGAGAAATCTGCTTCTATGCCCACCGATACTCCGACAGAGAGAAGATCAGAAGCGAAATCCTTGTCATGCCCATACTTTACGGCGAGATCGTGCAGCACGGTATCAAGCATCCCGGCGGTGCTTGGGTGGATGGTGAGGCGGCTTGCTCCCACAGTGATCCATTGCCCGATGACTGAGAGAGGATCAGACACCACGAGATCGATTTCATAACGAAAACGCCCCCAGTGCGGGAGCATTTGTTTGTCTGCGACCATGTGCGAGAGATCATGTGTGCCGCCCGTGTACGGCCACGTCGCCGGGCTCGCATACTTCCCATCAACGACATTTATCTGCACGACGTTCGCAATCCCGAGGAGTTCACCTAACTGCCGCTCGAGATCCTCTCGAGAGGTGGCCAGAATAGCCGGAACTATGGTGACGCCCATTACTCAAAGGATACCTCCCACTGGGAGAGAAAAGATACGCCCTCGGGGGATAACCTCTCTTATGCCTCCTCGTCTATCATCCGATGCCGCCTGGCATGTCGGTCCGCGCCAGAAAATGGCGTCGCGAGCCACTTTTTCACTGCTGCCCTTGCTTCGTCTTCGGTTATAAAACGACCTCCCAGGGAGAGGACGTTTGAGTCATTATGATTGCGGGTCGAGGTGATCATGTCTATCTCTTGCCCTTCCGCGTCCACCTGCTTGCGGGCCGGTTCGCCGTAATACACGACTGCCCGTACTTTCTTTATATGGTTAGCAGCGAACGCCTCCCCTTGTCCGGAACCGCCTATGACGATGCCCCGAGCGTTGTCAGGGTCTTCGGCGACCTTGCGCGCCGCAGCCATGACGAACTCCGGATAATCATCTTCCATGTCGAGAGAGTGAGCACCCATATCTACCACCTCGTATCCAAGAGATTCGACATATGGCTTGAGCGCTTCCTTGAGAGGATAGCCTCCATGATCAGCGCCAAAGAAAACCTTCATGACCTTACGCGTTCCCTGCCTTTATGGCGTGCTCAACCAACGTGTGTGTGTATCCAGCCTCGTTGTCGTACCAGGCGAGCACTTTGACAAGGCGCTTGTTGACGACGCGGGTCATCGCAAGGTCCGCAATTGATGCGTGGCGGTCATCGATGATGTCACTACTGACGAGTGGCTCGTCGCTTGCGGCGAATACACCCTCCCATCGCTTCTCCTTTGCTGCCTTGCGTAGTAGGTCGTTGATCTCCTCGACGCTCGTGTCGCGCTTGGCGACAAACGTGATGTCAGCGATAGAACCAACCGGTACCGGTACGCGTAGCGAGATGCCATCGAACTTCCCTTCCAAAGAGGGGTACGCTTTGGTGACCGCGATTGCAGCTCCAGTCGAGCTAGGAATTATGTTCTGCGCTGCTGCGCGTCCCTCACGAAGATCCTTTTTGGAAGTTCCGTCCACGATCGACTGGCTTGCCGTATAGGCATGCGTCGTTGAAAGGAGCGCGTGCTCGATGCCGACGCTCTCGTCCATGATCGCGATCACTGGGCTCCCTGCGTTCGTGGTGCAAGAAGCATTGCTCGTCACCGGACAGGTCGCCATCTCTCCTTCGTTCACTCCCATTAGAACGGTCGCTCCTTTCCCCGGACCTTCGTCACCCTTTGCCGGCGCGGTGATAACGACGCGGCGTGCGCCTGCCATTATATGCGCGCTTGCTTTCTGATAGTCGTTGAAGACCCCCGTCGCTTCGATCACAACATCGACCGCAAGCTCCTTCCATGGGAGCCCCACTGGATCTTTTTCTGCACAGAGGCGTACGTCTTTCCCGTTTATAACGAGCGCGCCTTCTTTGAGGCTCACGGTAAATGGCGCACGACCGTAGACCGTATCGTATTTCAATAGGTAAGCGAGATTCTCAGGAGAACCAAGGTCATTAATCGCCACGAGCTCTATTTCCTCCCTGTTCCAAGTCTGGCGTACGAATGCCCGGCCAATGCGGCCAAATCCATTAATTGCGACGCGAATTTTCTTCATGCGAGCATTGTACTACACCGACTTCCGGCGCTTCACCAAGAAGGCGACCAGAAACCCGAGTACCAGTCCTGCTACGCCGAAGAGATATGGTTCGGGTACCCCACGGGCATCCGTGCCTTCTGCCGCACCTACCGTAATCGGGAATGAGGCTTCGGTAATCGCCTGTCCTTCGTTCTCATAGCGAGCTGAGACTGTGTAGCTCCCCTCGCCCGGAAACACATAGCTTAGGCGCGGCCCCCCGAATTCCGCGTTATGGATGCCGCTGGCAAACACCACCTTTCCGTCTTCACTCTCCATTCGTACCCAGACATCGGAAAACGGGACGGCCGGGCCTCCTTCACCACGGGTAAGTCGGAAGTCGAAGAGCACCGATTCATCCACCGAAGGATCGGGTGCGCTGTACCCGATATCGATAAAATACTCCCCTACCGTAGTCTCAAACGAGGTTTCGTCGCCATGAGCGAGCGCCATGAGCGGGACGCCGAAGAACAAACACGCAGAGAAGACAAGTAACGATTTCATGATTATTCGGTGACTGTGATGGTTCCGGTAAAGTACGGCGCGAGATGGTCATGGTATTGCCACGCCCCCGCCTTAGTGAACGTAAAGCTCCAGGCTGCACTTGGCTGTACCGGCTCTCGAGGATCGAAGTCTGAGTAGATCGCGTGTGATGGGTGAAGGTTAGATGCCGGCCAGAATGGATCGCCGGTCTCGCTACGGAACGTGACCGTCTCGCCGAGCGTAATCGTGATATCCGCAGGTACGAACCCGGTATCGGTAAGCGTGATGATGTATGCGCCGTCTTCGACCACAGGTGCTACCGGGGTGGGTTTGTGTGGCTGCGGTTCATAATACTGATACGCAATAAACCCGCCTACGCCTATAAGTACCACTAGCGCAATGAGCACGATGAGTTTCTGGTTCATGACGAAGCTATGGTAGCATGGGGCGTATTACATGAATCGCCTTCTCTTGTACGCGCTGGTGTTCTGTACGAATGCACTGATTCTGGTCTTTGAAATCACCGGGGGGCGGCTGCTCGCGCCGTATCTGGGCACGTCGGTCGGTGTCTGGGCTGGACTTATCGCGGTGGTCCTGACCGGAATGGCCATCGGGTACTATTTCGGCGGCCGCTATGCAGATCAGGACGCATCAAAGGCCCGCATCGCCAGCGTGCTGATTGCTGCAGGTGTCGTAACCCTCCTCGCCTGGAGCGTGCGAGATCTCATACCGATGCTCGTTGCGAATCTCCAGATGCGCGTCACCCTCGGCGCCCTCATTGTCGGCATTCCTCTTTTCATGCCGGCGACTATCTTACTCGCAGCGGTCTCTCCTATGGTCGCAAAAAACCTGCTCTTGCGCCTGGACAACTCCGCCAAAGTCGTTGGAGAACTGAGTGCTGTTGGCACCATCGGCTCAATTGTGGGGGCGGTTGGCACGGGTCTCTATTTGATTCCAACGTTCGGCGTGAGCGCGATTCTACTTGGTGTCGCCGTCTCGATTCTTATACTTGCGAGCGTGCTCTTTTTTACCGCGGTGCGCACGCAGGCGGGCATGATGTTTGGAATCGCCGGTCTTGCCTTTTTCCTCAACGCCGTTCCCACGTTCGCCGATACGCTCATAGCCGACGTCTCTACTCCGTATAACCGAATATTCGTGGGGAAAATAAGCGAATCTGGACGGGCAGTCGTCGTATCCACGAGCCCGTTCGGCTGGCAGTGCGGGATGTTTATTGAGCCCGACGGAACCGTGCGCGAAAAGGAGCATGTGTTTACCTACCATGCCGGCCAGGCGGCGGTTATCGACGTTGCCTTTCCAGGTGGTCCCCCGCGGGCACTCTTTCTTGGAGGTTGTATTGAATCATTCCCTCGGTATCTACTGCGAACCTATCCAGAGACCGAAGGAACAGCAGTTGAGATTGATCCGGGCATGACCAAGGTGGCAAATGACTACTTCGATTTCCGTGAGGAGGACTTTCCCAACCTCTCCCTCGTCTATGAGGATGCACGGACTTTTATCAACCAGAATGAGCAATCCTACGATCTGATTCTGCTTGACGCATGGGGAGCGACCGGCAAACCATCCGCACATCTCGCCTCGAAAGAGATGTATGAACGAATGTCAGCGGCGCTCACCGACGACGGTATCGCTATCGTGAACGTGATTGGCACCTATGACAACGATACTTCGTATCTGGTCGCCTCAACCCTGAAAACTGCTCGCAGCGTGTTCCCACATGTTGCCCTGTACGCATACATTGGTGAACCGAGCCGGATGCAAAATATGGTCATGGTTCTCTCGCACTCTCAGGTATTTCCGGAAACGATAGAAACTAAAGACCTCACTTTGCGGCAGGTTGAACCAGGGACGCCAGGCATTATTCTCACGGACGACTACGCCCCCACTGATGGATTCACGCAGTGGAAGGAGCTTACTTCCCCGTAGCCCTTCTCATGCAACGCCTCTACCTCTTGATTGGCCTTGTCGTAGTCGTTCTTGCTCTGGGGGCGCTTGTGCCGCAACCCTGTGCCAAAGGCTGCAACGTCATTCTCATCATGGTGGACACCCTCTCCGCCAAACACATGGCGGTATACGGGTACGAGCGCGACACGATGCCCGCTACTTCCGCCTTTTTCGATAGTGGTGTGGTGTTCGAAGAGGCGACGTCGAACTCGCCCTGGACGCTGCCCTCCTTCACGAGCCTGTACTTCTCTGATGTCGCGTCCCACGTCACCTATGCGGATCTTGAAAAGGGGGCCCGGCCTAATCTCATACAAACGCTCAGGGATAGTGGTGTAGCAATACATGCAATTGTACCGGGCACGGATAACTTCATCTTCGACGGTATAACGCGCGCCTACGATCCTGCCGAGCTGACAGGCACGAATTACGCTTCACCCTTTCGCCAAGGAAGCGAAAAGGCTGGGGAGCTGTTCGCTTCCGGGCAACCATTCTTCCTCCTGCTTCATACTTTCCAGGCACACGACCCGTATCATCCGTCTGCTCCGTTCAACGAGACGTACGGCGAAAGTGAGACGTATGAGACGGTCACTATGGAGGACCTTCTTGACGAATATTCCGACCGCACCCCGGACCCAGAACGAGTTGATGTGTTCCGTCTCCGCTACGATCAGCAGCTCCGACAGACGGACGAAGATATCGCCCTGTTCCTCAACAGTTTGTCCCCCGATTTATTGCGGCGTACCGTCGTTATTCTGGCGGCAGACCATGGCGAGGCATTCAACGAACACGGTTCCCTCTTCCATGCCAACACGCTCTTTGAAGAGGAGCTGCACATCCCACTCCTGATGCGGATTCCCGGCGTATCCGCACAACGCATCTCAGGCCCAGTATCCCTGCTTGATATAGCCCCGACCATTCTCGCCTTAGAGAACATCGAAACTCCACCAAACTTTCTCGGTGAGAATCTCATGCCGGTAATACAGGGAAAACAACTTGATGACCGACCAATCCCGTACGTGAACGGCCGTCCGTTCTTCCTCGCCTGGACGCCTGGAGACAGCCCTTTCTTCGCCTCGCTCACGGCGGCAGACGCCACTGGCACCAAGCATCCGATAGTGGACGCGGCGTCAGTTGGCGTGCGCATTGGATCGCAAAAAGCCTTTATGCAAAAAATACCCGCATCTCTTGCTGGTCTCCATTGGTACGATCTTGCGAGCGACCCGAACGAGTCTCATAATCTTGCGGAGGATTCCACGCGCGTGATGCCCGCAAACCTTGATGAGGCTCTACGCACGTTCCTGCCCGATCTCTCAAATTAATTTACAAATCCAGGTCTCCAACGCGAACCTTGTGCCCCTCCCCGTTCTCGCACCGAGAGCCCCACGGCTCGGGAAGCGCGCGACAGAGCTCCTGGAACGCCTGACTCCCCTCTGTAATGCCGTTCACGGAATAAAATAGAAGCTCACTGTAACAGCGTATACCCGCGCCCTTTTCTGCAGCGATGGCACAGAGGCTGGCAGCCTGGGGTATCAGCCGCTCGTCGGTCTCGATGGTACGGGATGCCGCGCTCGCGTAGCACTGCGCAGCGCGCTTCTCGTCGAAGGAGTCGCAGAGTCCGACAATCTTTTCTTCATCGAAGTTCAGTTGTGGGACCAGTACGTAAAAGAGTGAGGAGTAGCATCGTTTTGCGCCCTCCGCTTCTGTGGCAAAGCTACAAAATGCATTAACACCTACAGCAGTACTGAGCGTATCGCGCGCAAGCGGCCACGATTCGCGGTGACACGCCGCGCTCTCTTCTTCCGGGAAGCTGTCACAGAACGAGCGCGCTTCCGGTTGAGATTCTGGAGCGAAGTCCCGAACAAGCGCCACATCTTCAGGTTCGAGCGGCTGGAAGATTTGCATGAAGACGCCTTCGTAACAGAGCGTTGCGTACCCGTCCTCTACTGGAACAATCGCGGCACACACATCGAGCGCTTGTTGCGTCTTCCCGGCGGTCATAAACATAGCGAGGTGCCCGAGCGCATGGTAGCAACTTGCCTGTTCAATACCGGTAAGGGTGCGGGCTCCTTCCATGCTACACGTCTGGGTCAACTCGGGGAGCGCCGCTTCGATTTCCTCTGGCGATAGAGATTCAGCACGATACCGCTCCTGCGCTGCACCGTGTATGCAGCCGTTTGAACACATACCTGTCGGGCACCGAGCAATGACGTCGGTCCATTGAGAGACGTCTTTTGCAGTCTCCTGTTCTGCGAGACGGTGTCCCAGCACATGACAGTAGAAATAATCCGGCACCTGTTCCTGTACGAGTTTCGTGACGGCAAAAGTCTCTTCCATGGAAAGTCCGCGCCTCATGAGACGCGGCAGCTCTTCGTCATAGCAGGCTGGCGGATAGGTTGCAGTGCTGCAGGTGGCAATAACTGTGTCTGCATATCGTGCAAGACTTTGGTTCGGGAAAACATGCTGCAGCACGAGAGCAGCGCCACCAAGCACTGCTAGGGCAATGATGAGGCGCACATACTTCATGGCGTTGCTGTAAACGGCGACTCTATACCATCAGTCAAATCAGCTGCGCGCTCGCATGTGTCGTGAACCGCGGAATCATTGTAGGCACACATCTCCTGAGATCGTTGTGTCCCGTCACCCGAATACCCCCATGCCGCCCCTGCCCTGCAGAAGAACGCATCTTCCGGAGCTGCCGCCTCGCACCGCACTACCACCTGCTCCGGGTCCGGTATGCGGGCAAAATCTGTCCCGACACCAAGGAAACAGTTTGTGCGCGGTACTCCGGACAGACCTGCACAGACGGACAAATACTCGGAATCTGGTGTCTGACGTAGTGCTTGTCCCAATTCGAAGTAGCAAGATTGTTGAAACGCTGCTGCTACGGATGGACACGGTGCATAGGGAGTAGCAGAATCAAAAGGTCGCAATGCCGGCTCCATCCCTTCGCCTTGTACCGCAAGCGGAGTGAAATACTCCATAAACACGCCGGAGGTGCAGCCGACCCGTGGTGCAGGCTGATCAACCAACGAAGTGCACATCTCAAGCGCCTGGCCGAGGTCCTGGTATCCCACATATTCGAGAATGCCATGCCCAATACCGTGCTGGCACATCGACATCAGGTTAAACTCCTGCTTGCCAAACGCGTGCGTGCACTCCGCATCGAGTGCTTGTATTGCTTTCTCCCCGCCTTCGGCAATAGCCTTGGAGGCGAGCCCGTGATAGCACCCGAAGGCAAAGGTTTGATCGCAGACCGCTATCCCTGACATCCCAAGTTTCGTATAGAGCGCCGCACCCATCGCGTGCGCGGAAAAGTGCTGCCGATTGCGGGGCGCAGCTGCGTTCGTCTGGACGAACTCGGCATAGGCGCGCGCAGCACCGTGCGCCGAAATCTGCTGTTCCCAATACGGACGATTATAGGCAGCATCGGAGTCACTGTAGGCAATGTCTGATGAGCGCTGCTGCGCACTAAATCCGATGCCAATGAGCGCCGCAAGTACGAGAATGAGTACAAATAATCGATACGCACTCATAGGTTACTCCCCTCCGTACATGCAGCCCGGTGCTCGACCGGCAGCCGCGTGCACAGGAGTGGCCTGGAAAATACATCTGCAAAGAGTGCAATTCTTTCCGCAAGCGCGGCATAGCAGGTGGATACATACTCTTTGGTCTCTCCAAGCGCGCAGTAGTTAAACGAGGCGTCCGGGTTGTTTTCTCCACCCCAGAAAAGCGCTGCGAGTGCTTGGTCATGGCAGGCGGCTTCGCCGTCAGGTGTACCTGCTTCCGCGCACCATCCGCGCACCTTTCGGAGGCTGTCCTCGCCCATTGAGCCAACGTCCCGTATGTCGTGCATTTTAGCCAAGCCGACAAATTCCTTTCCAAACCCTCCATAACAGCCGTCGCGCTGCTCTTTCTCCTCCTCTGGAATCAGTTCGCAGAACGAGAATGCATTTGTAAACGAAACGTCTTGCAGTTGCGTCAGATCGATCCCTGCTCGCCGGAATAAATGAGGCGTCAGGTAGGTGTAGCAGATTCCGCGTGCTTCCTCGGGCACCAGTGTCGAACATGGAGCCATGACATCCTCCTTGTTGTAGTAGAGCGGTGCCATGGCTTCCCACGCTGGCGTATTATGAAAGCCGGAATCGAGCTCCATGATTGCTCCTCCGATGCATTCAACAAATTCCCGGTTGTGGTACGCGGGTGTTCCCGTCTTTCGACACAAATCAATCGCCTGCTCCAGGTTGTAACCGGTATACGCGAGAACCCCATGCCCCACGCCATGGAAACACATCGTGTACGCGCCAGGCCCGCCAGGAGCCTCGTGGCACACATCTGTTATCGTCGATAGTCCGCCCTCACCATAATCACGGAAGATGGCAATCGCGACCGAGTGCGAGCAGGCATTCCTGAAATCCTGTGTACAAAACCGTATCGCGTCGATGCCCTTTTCTTCATACAATGCTGTGCCGAGCAAGTGGCCTATGAGGTGCACATTAATACTGGGTGGCAGCTGCGCTTCTAAGAGTATGTCGAATCCGTAGAGCGCGCCTTTCTTCTGCGCAAGCGACTCAAAGTAGACGGAGAAATCCTCATACGTCCATTCGGGGTGGCTGGCTATGGTTTTGAGTTCTGGATGCTGAAGTGACGAGACATAATTCCACGCAAGAACAACCAGAGCGAGGAGGCATACGCCTACAATAATTGCACTCAACGAGCGTGATGGTACCCTCATGCGTCAATTATAGCCGAAATGATCAATATTTTCCGAAAGCCACTGATTGCAGCTCTCCGCCTGCGTATCAGGCGCACGACGACAAAAAGCGTAGGGCGTAAAGAGGCCGTTGCGACCTGCCCAAAAGAGAGAGTCGAGAGCAACCTGGCCGCACCGCTGAACGCCCTCCATATCTTCTGCAAGCGCGCACCACTCCCATACGTTGTTTAGCGCAGCGTCGGACACCTTGGTCGGATCCTGCGTATCGCGTTGAACCGCATAGTACGGAAACTCTTTTCCGAACCCACCGTAGCATGCCGCTTGATGCTCTCGGGGAGCTCCGCGACAAAGTCTCATCGCGGGCGCGTAGAACTCGGGTTCTGGAATACTTTCTACCGCTCCGACGGAAACCAAGAGTCGTTGAGTGATATTGAGGTAGCAGGCATCGCGCGCCTCTTCTGGCATCTCAACGGAGGTGCAGGGCATCAACGGCTCGTCTTCAGGCGCATACCGTGGTGCCATCAAGGCCTGTGCAACTGGATCGTGCGCTCCTTGGCCCATTTCCATAACGACGCCGCCGACACACTCTTCATAGGGATCCGTTAGCCGATGCCCGTTCCCTTCCCCCGGAGGCCCGAAGTCAGCTGCGGTTCGACAGGTGGTAAGCGCCTGCGGCAGATTATAGTCCGCGTACGCAAGCAACCCGTGACCAAGTCCGTGCATGCACGCTTCGTATGCGCCGGGTCCGCCGGGAGCCGTTTCGCAGGTGCTAACAATGTCAGAAAGCGCAGCTGCACCATGCTCGACAAATCCGCTAATCACAAGCGAATGCGAACAAGCGTAACGGAACTCTTCGGTACACTGCTTCATGCCCGCAAGCCCCTCTTGGGCATAGAGCACGTACCCAATGACGTGCGCGACGCCGTGCACATTCACATCAGTTGGTAGCATCGCACGATGGAGGACTTCAAACGCATAGGAGGGACTACGCGTTTCGGCAAGTGTGCGGAAATAGTCAGTCGCTTGTGTGAGTGTCCACTCTCCATGCGTTTCTATCTCAGCAAGCTCGGGATAGGCATCATTCGAGCCGTCCCTCCCAATACTACTGATTACTCCTACGAGGCACAGCACGAGCACTGCCACTCCAAGAATGCGGCACAGCTGCTTAAAAGACATAGCTGGGGTCGGCAGGTGAAGCGCAGACTTTACGGTAGGACTCCGGTAGACCTTCGCAGAAAGTTGCAAGATCACCAGTCCCACCAAAATAATAGTGGCCGTTATAGATGAGGTGCATAAAGCAAGAATCCCGCACTCCTCCTTCCTCCTGCTGTACATCGCAGAAACGAGCCGCGGTATGAGCTCCTTCAAGATTCGCGAGGTCCATGCCATTTAGTATCGCCAGCATGCAGGCCTCTTCTCCCTCGCTTGTTCCCGCCATCCTGCACCAAGTGGTCATGTTAGTTAGGGCTGCGTCAGACAACGTTCTTGCCTTGCGCTCGTCGAGCGTTGCAAGATAGATGAAGTTCTTGCCGAACCCTGCATAGCATCCTCCCCGGTCATTGGGTTTTTCAATTGCGCCGCAGTACGCCATCGCCTCCGGGTACGTCTCCGGCGACGGAGCACCTCGCACTGCGCCCGCCTCCTCAAGGAAACGCCAGGTTAGATAGGAGTAACACATGGGGCGCACTTGTGGGTCGACGTAGGACGCGTCGCACGGCATGTAGAGATCGGTTTCTGGAAAATACACTTTCTTTGCTTGTTCCCATACTTGAGGATCGTGCGTGCCAAGATCTAATTCCATCGTCGCACCTTCGACGCATCGGTTCCACACCTCGTTGGGTGTCGCACGTGAATCATCGAGCTTGAGAAGATCGCGAACCTCCCTACATTTTTCCATAGCTTGCTCGTAGTTGTAGTCGACATATGCAAGGATGCCATGCCCGATGCCGTGGAAGCACGTCGCGTATGCCCCCTTGCCTCCCGGCGCCTGCTCGCAGGCTTCAACGATATCCGGAAGTGCCGCCTCACCCTGCTCGATGTATGCGCTGATGACGAGCGCATGGGCACAGGCGTTTCTGAATGACGGGGTGCAGTAGGCCATTCCCGCTATGCCCTTTTCGTCGTAGAGTACCCACCCGATAGTGTGCCCAATCTCATGTGCATCAACCTCCTCCGGAAGACGGGATGTTTCTAGCACCTCGTAGGCGTACACGGCTCCTTTCTGCTTTGCCAGACGCTCGAAATAGTCCTGATACTGCGTGGTGTCCCATCCGCGCACGAATGAAAGTTCCGCCACTTCAAACTGCTGCAAGACCTTTACAGCTGTAGTACTGCCTTCGATAGCAAGCAGTACGCCGGCAAGAATCAGTATAGGAACGAGATACTGCGTTACCAGAGGGGATGGACCGGAACGCCGCATTAGCAGAAGGTGCAGTGACCTTTGGAATTGTGGACGAGCACTCCGCCTGCGAAGAAGGTGTGCGTAGGATAGGTCGTAAGGTTGTAGACGTTGGACGGTGTCGCCGCGCGTTTAAGGGAAGTGATCGGCACCGGACCGTGTACCCCAGTCATGACGTCTCCAACTACCAGGTCAGAAGTCTGGAGCCATCCGCGTGTTGTATACACTGGATGTTCCGGTGTGGCCGTGAGCTCGCCGTTAATCTCTATCATCCCTAGAGGGTCGTTGGGGTGTTCCTCGGGTCCGTGGTTATAAACATGCTGCACAAAGTTTTTGCGACGATTACCGTACTTGTCTTCGCCCATCACCATGTCGCCGATTTGAATATCGCGCAGAGCCTTTTCGCTACCATCGGCCATGAGAATCGGCGTTTCCGGCGCAAAGCACAGATACGTAAACTCATAAACGCCCTGTGAGTAAGTGGCTGCGCGCTGGTAACCGCTCTGCGGCGTCGTCGTGAAGAAATAGAAAGTGTTCGTGTTCCATGGAGCACCACCTGCACCGGGTCCTGAATAGAACAGATACCCTTTCTTTATTGTCCCGCCAGAACCCTTCGTGATAGTGCCGTTAGTCGTAATAGTGGTCCCAGGATTGAAAGCCCACGTGCCGCCGCTGTTGATAGTGAGCGTGAAGCCGTTCAATGACAGGTTGCCGCCGTCAAGTCCATAGACGGTTGAGACGGTGCAGTTTGCAGAGAGGGAGGAGGCCGCCCCTTGAGAAACACCTGAACAAGGGTCCGACCACGCCATGGTCATGGAGTTCTCGCTACCGCTACCGCTGGTCGCCGTGAACTCAGTACGGTAGTCCCGCACATGCGTGTCATACACGATCCAGGAGCCGGTGAAGGTGGTCGGGTCCGTTTTTTCAAGAGTAAGCTCATGCGTGACCGTATCGAGTTCGGTGGAGGTCGTCACCGACTCGACGCCGCTTTCGGAGGTCACCTCTACAGTGAACGTCTGGGTGTCCCCGACGTACACATGGAGCGGATTGATGTCTACGGAAATAAACTTCGGATCAGCGCCCGCAGCATTCGAAACGCTGTACTCGACTGCTTGCCCTGCTGGGGCAAGTGAGTACCGTGGCTCCTGGTCTTCTTGAGAGAGCTCAGGAACACCCATGATGGTCACTTTGCGCGTAACTTGTTTTGCGGCAAGTCCGGAGGAGTCGGTGACGTTGTACGTGATGGTGTATGTATCCAGATTGTCATAGTCGATGGTGTCCCCGCCCACGACGATTGAGCCTGAGATGTCTCCGTCTTCGAGGTCCTGCGCGTACGCGCCAGGGTCGTTGTACATGGTCCCGGAGATAATAGAAACCTGGGAGCTTCCTATGAGCGTGATGAGCGGAGTTGAGTCCTTCGGGGTTCTCCCTCTGCTGTCGTCATCCTGATCTGTGTGTGTGCTCGCGAAGGTCTTCCTGGTGGTAGTTGCGACCACCATCGTTGCTGCTATTTTCGCTGCACGCACCTCTGCAAATGTCTTCTTGTCTGAAGTTGTCGCAGCCTCAGTTGAGGATTCTATGACCTCTGTGGTTGTCGTAGTGCTTGGCGGGATGGCAACCTGGTGGATGGTAAGTCCTGGTGCGGTTGGAGGAGGTGCTGTCACAAGCGGCACGGATGCCGTCGCCTCAGACGCTGAAGGCTCTACGGGCTGTTGGTCCGTCTCCTTAGGTGTTGAGGGCTTCGCTGGGAGTGGGTCCGTCTCCACTACGACGATGGGCTGGGGCGCGCCACCTACGAGCCCCCGCACAAAAGACGCGAGAGAGCCGAGAATTCCTCCTGGAGGAAAAGGTGTCTCTTCTGGCTCTGGTGAAGGGGCGTCGGCAGTGTAGCTCGTGTCAGGGAACAGTGTAGTGAATGCTTCCGATATTTTTGTGAACAGGTTTCCAAAGAAGGAAGGCTTTTGCGTGGTTTCAAGCGGGATGATTTCCAGGATCGCGTTGTTGTACACGAAGACCGCGTCGGTCTGGGTGAACAAGACCGTTATGTGCTGCCACGCCTCAGTCTTGATTGGAGCAAGACTTGTCACTGCCATAGTGCTCTGGCTTTTTGCATAGAGACGTCCAGAAGTCTCAAGACCGGCGCTGTACCCTTCTTGGTTTTCAAAGATGGGCACACGGCGCTCGGCAGGAGTGGCGGGGTTCACCCAGACGTCCAGACGGGAAAGTATCGGCTTGTTCAGCTCGTAGTCCTTCTGTTCAAGCGCGACAAAGCCTGTTCCGTCAAACCGCATCAAGCTGTCGTAGCTTCCTTCAATGGTGGTCACGCCTCCTTTAAGGTTAGAGAAGCGCGCGTTCAGACTTGCGCGGGTAACCGGACCCACTTTCCCATATCGCCCGTCTCCTGAAGGGTGTGTCGAAATAACACCTACGCTTCTCTGGAAACGTTGCACTGCTCGCTCAGTTGCGGGACCGAACGTACCGTTTATCACCTGCTCTGGATACAACTCCGGATCTTCAGAAAGCCATGTTTGCAGAAGCGTAACCTCTGCACCTTCATCCCCTAGCGAGAGGTTGGTAGTGAGGAAGTTCTCTGATTCAGCTGCTACTGCGGTTGAAACAAAGATAAAGAATCCGAGAACAACGAGTGAGAGAGCCTTAGCAACAGTGGTAGAAAAGGAAGATAGCATGGGGCCTGTGGTTAGTTTCAATTATATCAAAAGGTGGTTCCTATGGCTATCAACGTTGGGCATGAGTATCTAGACACCTGATTCGCCGCCGCCGGAACCTCCTCCGGTGTCACCACCGCCAGAGTCACTGCCTCCGATATCGCCCCCAGAATCTCCTTCGTCTCCACCCGTATCACCCTCAGTGTCACCACCGCCAGAGTCACTGCCTCCGATATCGCCCCCAGAATCTCCTTCGTCTCCACCCGTATCACCCTCAGTGTCCCCACCAGTACCTTCGTCGCCATCGCCTGTATCACCACCATCTTCCGGCGGCGGAGTATCCCCACCACCTCCTCCGCCAGGAGGATCCTGGTCAGGAGCAGCTGCCCCTACGCCTGCCATGAGATCCTTAAGCTGCCCCCGCGTGAGACACGTCTCCCCTCTCTCATCCGAGAGACAAATCTTATCCGTATGCACCTCTCCGACAAAGATGCGTTTGAAGACACCGTCCGCGTAGTACTGCGCTCCTTCAAAGGCATTAATAGTTGCATCCGCGAGCGAGACCATTGCTTTCTTCAGTCCCGTGCTGACTCCAGCAAGCGCGCTCGTCCATGGCTGCTCCTCTTCATCAGGGCCCGCGTACCCAATCAGGCCATCAAGCGTGGTGGTGCCGATTGAAAATTCCTCACCGAAGCTGATGAGTCCATTATCGAAGAAGTATTCGTTATCATCTTCAGACGGTGGGAGGAATCCTGTTATGCCGTCATGGTTGAAGTTGGTCCACTCGTCGTTATCGAATCTCGGTGCCGTAAAGCGGAAAGAAACGCGAGTAGGAGTATCGGAGAGAAGGTAGACCTTACGGTTTGCCTTATCAATGCTGTACCACACCTTGGTACCGCCCTCACTCGAGAGGAGTACGACGAGACCGCCAATGTTCTTGCGTATATGTGTTGTGTGCGCGAAGAGCCAGAGATCGCTACCAATCGGCTCATTGTAGAAATCAATCTCTTTGACGTACCCCTGGCTGCCATCAGGTGCGGTCGTAAGCGTATCGATGTCTGCCGTGCCCGTTACTTCTTCCTTAATACCAATCATACCCGCTGAATACGTCGCATACGCAGTGCCATCGATGGTATACACCGGGTCAATCGTACCGACGGTGATTTTGCCCGTACCGCCACCGACTGAAAGATTGCCTCCAGTTTCAACGAAGCCTGCTTCAGTGACAGTCAGTGCATTTCCGTCTGCGCCATTGCGAATATAGAAAGCGTTTGTGCCGTTATTGTCCTCATCAAGATCTAGATATATATCAGTGTTGGAACGTATATGCGCATAGCCTGATGACGTAATACCACCGTCTGAAATGCCCACGCCATAAAACGACGGTGTAGATGCTGTCGTCAGGTGCTGGCCTGTGTTAAACGCAAGCTGCGTGTCGCCGATTGAATCTGCGGTAACCGAAAGTGTGTGAGCAATGTTCTCGCCTGAAGTTGCTCCTGACGAAGTTATGGTTCCTGAGCCGGTAATTGTTGCAACATAGTTTCCTGTGGTGTGGGTCGCGAGAGTGATGAGATCACTTAGAGAAGAGGCGCCCGTACCGCCGTTTGCGACCGAGAGGCCGGTTCCAGACCAGTGGGCATTATTGATAGAAGAACAGGTGCCGACACCAGCTGCGGTAAGCGCGGTTACTACCTGGTTGGTACAAGAAACAGCATTAACGAGGGTGAAGTCAGTGCCGTCAACACCGGCTGTGAATGCCCCGGTTCCGTTACCCTTGAGCATTCCGGTGAGCGTGGTCGCGCCCGTTCCACCATTACCAACCGCAAGTGTGCCAGTTATGCCGGTTGTAAGTGGGAGCCCCGTTGCGCTAGTGAGTACTGCTGCAGACGGCGTACCGAGGTTAGGGGTAGTGAAGGCGGGGCTAGTTGCAAAGACAAGTGCGCCGCTTCCCGTATCGTCTGTAACTGCGGTATCAAGGTTTGCAGAAGAAGGTGTCGCGAGGAATGCTGCAACGCCCGCAGCAAGACCAGAGACGCCGGTAGAAATAGGAAGCCCCGTTGCGTTGGTGAGGGTCCCTGAAGACGGCGTACCAAGTGCGCCACCGTTGACGACGAAGGAACCTGCTGTGCCGACATTCACGCCGAGTGCGGTGGCGACGCCAGTGCCGAGACCGCTGACACCGGTCGAGATTGGAAGCCCCGTTGCATCAGCGAGGTTAAATGCAGGCGTCGCGTCAGTGCCACCAAGAGAGAGCGTTACGCCGCCGTATGAGACCGTTGAGTTTGCAAGGCCTGCGTTGGTGAGAGTGCCCGAGAGAGATGAAGTATAGGTAAGGGTGTCGCCGCTTCCTGTGATGACAAGATTTGGAGTGAGGCCGTTATTCGCAGACGTCGAGGTGGCGAAGGTGACGGTAGGACCGTCGGCAGTTTGGCCGGCAGGACCAATTGCCGTGACTCCTCCTCCGCCAGTGATTCCAAGCGAGCTAGTTGCGATATCCGCCCATGCAGAACCATTCCAGAACAAGAGGTCACCATAGTCTTCAGTCATCGCGGCGACATCAGAGAGGTCCTCGATTGAGTTGTCCGTCAGGTCATCGTCATCGAGTGCCCCATCGTTGTTGGTGAAGACGTTAGTGACGTCCGTAAGGAATGTTTCGAGCGATGCCTCCGTGGTGTTGTTCCAGATGGTTGTTGAGGCGTTGATGTATGACGCAACAGCGGTGGAGAAGTCAGAGATGGTAGACGCCAGCTGATCGCCGGTATGATTGGCGCGATCGAGGTAGTAACTTCCCTCTTGGCCGTCGAAGGTGCCGGTCCAGTTCCCTGTTGCATCAAGGGTGAGGCTTCCCGCTGCGCCTCCGAGTACTGATCCGAAGGTGCCGGAGTACGAGAGGCCGGAGCCAATGGTGACAGATGTAGTCGCGACGCTCTGGTACACGCCTCCACCTCCTCCGTAGAGGACTTGGCCGCTTGGTGCGGTAGTGGTGCCGGTACCCCCACGAGCAACCGTGAGAGTTCCAGTGGTGCCGCCAACAATAGGAAGCCCCGTTGCGTTGGTGAGGGTCCCTGAAGACGGCGTACCAAGTGCGCCACCGTTGACGACGAAGGAACCTGCTGTGCCGACATTCACGCCGAGTGCGGTGGCGACGCCAGTGCCGAGACCGCTGACACCGGTCGAGATTGGAAGCCCCGTTGCATCAGCGAGGTTAAATGCAGGCGTCGCGTCAGTGCCACCAAGAGAGAGCGTTACGCCGCCGTATGAGACCGTTGAGTTTGCAAGGCCTGCGTTGGTGAGAGTGCCCGAGAGAGATGAAGTATAGGTAAGGGTGTCGCCGCTTCCTGTGATGACAAGATTTGGAGTGAGGCCGTTATTCGCAGACGTCGAGGTGGCGAAGGTGACGGTAGGACCGTCGGCAGTTTGGCCGGCAGGACCAATTGCCGTGACTCCTCCTCCGCCAGTGATTCCAAGCGAGCTAGTTGCGATATCCGCCCATGCAGAACCATTCCAGAACAAGAGGTCACCATAGTCTTCAGTCATCGCGGCGACATCAGAGAGGTCCTCGATTGAGTTGTCCGTCAGGTCATCGTCATCGAGTGCCCCATCGTTGTTGGTGAAGACGTTAGTGACGTCCGTAAGGAATGTTTCGAGCGATGCCTCCGTATCAACTTCGGTGTCTAGCAAGAACGTAGACGTAGACGTCCACGTAGGAATTCCTCCTAGAAGCGCAAGAATATTGCCGTTAGTTCCAGCTGTGGTCGTAGCGAGTGCGCTTGTACCATTTCCGTATAGAATCGTGCCGGATTGTATGTTGCCCCATCCGGTGCCGCCGTTTGATACCGGAAGGATGCCAGAAATTTCTGATGCGAGATTTACTAATCCCGTTGATACCACCCCGGCTGTCGCCTTCAAAACTCCAGAGAGCGATCCAACTGAGAGGTTGCCGAAGAACGCATTCGTGGATGATGCATACGAAGAAGTGAGGTTCGTCGTCGATGCGCTTACGACCGTAAGTCGATCGTCAGTATCATTGAACGTAAACCCAGAATCACCAGCGAAGAGACCGCCGTTATTGTATTGCACTTGCGTATTGGCTCCACCCGGTGAACCAGATCCGGCACCGATGCCAAGCGATGACGTTGCAACGAGTGTGTATCCTCCGAGCCCGTCACCAACTAAGAGTTCTCCATATACCGGCGCAGTCGCAATGCCGGTGCCGCCATTATCGATATCAAGTATTCCTGAAAGCGTAAACGTTCCAGAGCCTGTGACTGGTCCACCAGTAAATGAAAAACCTGTGGTGCCGCCGCTTGCATCAACCGATGTCACTGTTCCCGAATTTCCTCCACTGTCATTATCGTTATCACTCACTTGTCCGCCTCGGCGATCAAGAATGCTCGAGCGTGTCTCCCGAAGGCGTTGTTCAAGATATTCAAACGTAACGCCCTGAATAGTAATGTGATTAACGATGTTCTGAATCGGTGTCTGGGAAATGATTGAATATGACGAGCTGGTTCCCGCAGGAGATGGTTCTGTCTGCGGGAGAATCGTCGCTGGAATAAACGCGATGGATGGCTGGAAGAACGATGCGAGCACTGTAAGGCCGCGGTAGAAAAGATTGTTGATCGTCGTATAGGTATAGAGCGCGACCTGTTCCCCTGCTGTATAGACACCTGCAGTCGTTCCATTAGCAGCAGAAGCAGCCAAGGCGCTAGGGGCAGGATCGGTAGCGAGAAGCCCGCTTGATTCTGCCTGGAAGGCTGCCTTGTTCTCTTCAAACAACGCTGGGAAGGTGCCACCAGAAGCGAATGGGTCGGATACGGCGGAGGCCAGAGCCCTGCTTACAGCCTGACTACCGTACGCTACGTCCGAAACGCCCTGATACGCGGCATCACCGGTACCGGTAACGATAGCCAGATACGCGTCTTGTACCTGGGCTTCAGCCTTATATATGGACTCTCCAAGCCCAAGGAGGCCACCTATGCCGGCAGCGGCCAAACTATGTGAGGCGTCGGTCCAGGCCAGGAGTGCCTGATCATATGCATCCGCCAGAGTACGGGGTGCCGCCGCAGCCGGTACCGCTATCTGATTTCCAAGACTATATAAGGAAGTGACGACATACCCAGCAATGCCAGGTGACTCTTCCACATACGCAAATATTCCCTCTTGGTACGTCGAGAGAATGTTTGTGGAAACCTGGTTCAGGTTCTCACCGAAAGCAACCTGGCTACGTACGATGGAATGCGCCAAATCCAATAGTGCGGTGTGAGCCACATAACCTCCCGCTACCCATACGTCTCCTGCTTGTTCGATTGAGCGAGAGTACACAGCAAGGGATTGATTGATTAGGGCGTAGGTATCTTCGCCTACACCTATATATAGATCAGTGAACGCTGCACCCAGGATTCCAGGTTCACGTACCCAGTGACCCACAGTCGCACCAAGGTCTTTCATAGATGCATCGAACGCACCCTCCGAAACAAACGAGGTCGGCGGGCTGAAGTCGGAATCCGATATCGCTAAGTAACTATTATCTGAGTCGGCCAAAGGAATCTTAGGCAAGACGAAGGCTGGTTCAAAATAGATCGGGGCTGTATCGGGAACCGCCGCGAATTTCTCATTGGATATATCCAACCGAGGCAAATCGTCCATAGCAAGACGCACCCCTTCAGCCGCAGAGGATACGAGATTGTAGCCCTGAGTGCCCACAGTACTCACCAGACCCGCATGCAATGAATAGAGACTGAGAGTTCCAACAATAAGCGCGACGATGGTCGCTACTGCATTATCAAAAAACGGGCTGCGGATCGGTTCCTGCGATCTAAAAGAAGTAGGAACTGGTGCCTGCTCTTTTACAGGCGTAACCTGTTTGTGAGCTGAATAGTATTCTTTTTCACGTAAGCGAGAAAGTTGATTTGCACTGTCTGCCTTTCGCAATTCCTGATTACGCCAAAACGCAAGAAGTGATTCTCGATCGACAAGCCAGCTTCGACCAAACTGAACCGAAATAATTTTGCCTGACCGGCAAAGCCGGGCTATGTAGTCCTGGTGGTATCCGCAAATCTCGGAGGCGAGTTTGGTCGAAATCAAATTGGTGTTGAAAGGAGTAGACATATCGGATATCCGACCTTCCTATAGTCTACGCGGTACCTGGCGTAATCAGTCCGTTTTCATGAAAAAATTTGTGGATAAGAAAATATTTTTTAAAAAGTAGAAGGATGAAGAAAATTATGAAAGGTGTGAGCACAAAATAAATGGTGGATCCATCAACCTGAGATTAGTTGGGCAAATTAGGATAGGTAGAAAACCGAGTTCACAGAAAGAATAGGTATATATTTCAACGTATTTCAGTTAGAATTTGACCTTTTTACTTATTAAATCGAATTTCTTAAGCGTTCAAAGATGGAATAAGAACTACACAACCAACACAAAATGTCATTTTTTGAAAAACTTATTTAAAATATTGCTACTCTTGTTTCAACGAGACAAGATACCTTTTACTTTCTATCTATTATAGAAACTCTTTCCACCGAGAAAATCTAGAAAAACATAATTTGTCTCCACTGTACCGGTTCCAATCAGTATTATGCAGATCGCGAGTATAGAAATTGCGACTACAGTGGCAGATATCGCAAGGTTTGCTTTCCTTCTCCTCATTTTTGGCTTAGGAACCCTCTGAGGGGGCGGCATTTGGACTTCTGTTGCTTGCGAACTTGGCCTTAGGCTTATGACTCGACGTGCAGAAACCTGGGTCTCTACCCTCCTCATCGGAACTGGAGTTTCTCCTTCTTCGATTTCTTTTATAATCTCTGTTGCTTCTTTCTTTTCAATTACGGCCTCAACATTAGATATGTCGGTTACCTGCCTCATATGATCGCGATCAAGGAGGTTTAAAGTGCTCCGCATAGGCCGCTTAAGCACTGGAAGCGGTGATACTTCCTCCGCTGCATAGCGCGGTGCGTCCCATGACGGGATAGGCTGTTCCGGCGCTGCAGTTACCTCCGCAACTGTGATTTCCTTCGTATCTTCAGTTTTACCGAACCGGTGTTCGGTGATCGAGGTATCTAGGACATACCAGCTCCTCCCTACGAGACGGGCCTCAACCCGCCCCTCACGGCATAATTGGCCGATATAGTCCTTAGCGTAGCCAGTAATCTCTGCCGCTCGCTTTGACGAAATATACTTCTTTTCACCTATAACGAGTTCATCCATCCTTTGATTATATAGGTATTTTGTCTCGGATAGAAGAGATAGTGAACACCTTAATAAGGTAGGGCCTAAACGAAAAGCGGCCCCCAGGGGCCGCTTTTTTCTTGCCTTGTTCCGTCCTACTATTTTGTAAGTTCGAGAATAAGTTCTTTTATCATGCCTGGGTTCCCTGCACCCATTGTCTCCTTCATCCCCTGCCCTACAAGAAACTGGAGCGAAGCCTCCTTACCTCCTTTGAGCTGCGCTACTACGTCAGCATTATCTTTGAGCACCTTTTCAATTGCAGCCCTCAGAGTCTCCTTGTCGCTCACCTGGCCAAAGCCGTGGTTCTCTGCGATCTGCTTAGGATCGCCTCCCTCTTTTGCAAGTATGGCGAGAACTTCCTTGGTACCGCGAGAAGAGAGTAAATCTGTAGCCGCCATACGCATGAGAGCAGCATATGCTTCGGGTGTCACCTTCTTTGGTTCTCCGGCAAGGTCTGAAACAAAATAATTGACCGCAAGAGATATTTCTTTTGCTCCTGTGACAAGTGAGAGAACGTTGTCCATGAACGAGGTCCTTGTGACATCGCTTACGATAAATGTACTGTCAGCCGGCTTGAGGCTGAATTCCTTTTCGTAACGAGCAGTGCGCTCCCAAGGAAGTTCGGGAAGTGTTGTTCGAATCGCTTCAGAAGAAAATTCTGGTATCTCAGATAACAGTAGTTTCGGAAGATCGGGTTCTGGGAAATAGCGGTAGTCTGCACTTCCCTCTTTGAATCGCTGGTGGAATGTTTCCTGTTTATCTTCATTCCATCCACGAGTTGCTTTTACAACCTGCTCTCCAGATTCGAGGAGCTGTATCTGTCGTTCTATCTCATGCTCAATCGCTCGCTCCACGGCTCGGAAAGAATTGATGTTCTTTATCTCTACATAGTTTGGGGACGGAGTCTTCGTCATGGACACAGAGACGTTCGCCTCGACTCGCATCTCTCCTTTCTCGAGATTCGCATCAGACGCTCCGAGCGTGCGAAGAAGCAGCTGCAGTTCTCGCGCAAAATCACCGGCAGTCTTTGCATCGTGAATAACTGGTTCGGTAACGAGCTCCATCAACGGCACGCCTGCGCGATTGAAGTCAACGAGAGACTTATCCCCGTGATGCGTAGAACGGGCGGTGTCTTCTTCTAGATGTATTCGTGTTATCGCAACGCCTGCCAGCTCTCCACCTGATACGAGCGGACGCTCGAACTGACTGATCTGATACCCCTTTGGAATATCTGGGTAGAAGTAACTCTTGCGGTCGAACTCTGTGTAGTCAGCCAAGGTGCCCCCGAGCGCGGTGCCGACTCGAAGGACGTGACGGACGGCTTCCTTGTTGGCTACCGGAAGCGTGCCAGGGTGTGCGAGGCATATCGGGCAGGTATGAACGTTTGGCTCCTTCTCGTCCGGATCATTCCGAGAGGAACAGAACATCTTGGTCCGGGTCTTGAGCTCGGCATGGACCTCGAGACCTATCGTTGGGTGGTACGCACTCATATATATAAAGGAGTGTACACCAGGGGCCCGGGAGAGGGCTACTTGCCCTTCTGCTTCGTGAGTTCCAGGGTGAGCCTGTCGGAAAAGGTCTTGAGAAGGTCCGGCTCATTGACTGAGAGCAGCAGCACCTCCTTCCCTATGGCATCGCTCATGGCTTTCGCCACATTTCCCCGTTCCTCAACGGATACAAGGTCTGCCTTGGAAAGCACCACGAGTTCGGGCTTCTCTGGCAATCCACCTCCGAATGCCTGCAATTCTGCCCGTATGTTTTTATAGGCTGAAATAGGGTCTTCTTGTTCAAACGAGACGAGATGCACAATGAGTCCCGTACGCTCTATATGCCGCAAGAATTTTGAGCCGAGACCCTTCCCCGTCGAAGCCCCCTCGATGAGACCAGGAATATCCGCTAGGAGGTAGCCATAGAAGTCCCCGAGATGGGGATCAAGCGTGGTAAAGGGGTAGGCGCCCACCTTGGAGCTAGCGCGGGTCAGAGCATTCAAAAGAGACGATTTCCCGGCATTAGGGTATCCCACGAGACCTGCGTCCGCGATCAATTTAAGGGTGATATGGATATCCCCAACCCCTCCAGGTTTTCCTGGCGTGGACTGTATCGGGTTCTGATTTACGGAACTCTTGTAGTGGGCATTCCCATGCCCGCCGGGGCCTCCCTTGAACACGACTATCCGCTCCCCTTCCTCGAATATCTCGTGGATTTCGCCAGTAGTCACCACTTTCGCTACGGTACCGACGGGGACCTTCAGTACAATCGGCTCCGCGTCCTTCCCATACTTGTTGTTGCTCCCTCCTGGTTTTCCATTGTCTGCACGGAATTTCTTAGCGAAACGGAACGAGGAGAGCGCCGCAAGGTCGCGGACACCTTCAAGAACGATGTCTCCTCCGCGTCCACCTTCGCCTCCTGCAGGTCCACCCTTGTTGGTCCCCTTTACGTGGAGCCAGCGAACAACGCCGGGCCCTCCGTGGCCGGCTTGTGCGTGGATGTGTATTTCGTCTATGAGCGCCATATTAGCGGACGAGTTCCCAACCTTGAGCCAGAAGCGGCTCTGCTTTCTTGTATTTCATTGTCTGTGTCTCTTCGCCCTTCCTGATGGTCACTATATCATTCCTGCTTGGTCCTGCTGATTTAGTGACTGGCTCTATGGCACCGGAGACGTCTCCTCCTTCGCTTGCGGCAAGCAATGCTTTCCTGGAGCGCTCTTCCTCTGCACGAATACGCGCTTCGTCTGCAGGTTGAATGCGCGGAAGCGTCTCGCGGAAGGTACCGGCGATGCTTTGCTCCATCTGCTGGAAGCGGATCAGTCCTTCGCGACGATATTCCAAGAGTGGATCGCGCTGACCGTACGCACGCAAGGAAACGCTCCGGCGGAGATAATCCATGGTCTCTAGCTGCTCGAGCCAGAACATGTCCGTTATCTGAAGTACCAACCGGCGCATGAGCATGGTCGCAACTTCGTCCCCGTACTCCTTTCGCTTTGCTTCGTAGGAAGCAAGAGCCACCTCATCTCCTGCTACCAGTTCCCGGACGAGGGTATCCACCTCTTCGATCGAGCCGAGGAGGGCTTTGGCCCGCCTGCTGTAGATGGCGAGGCGCTGAGTGTTCATCACGTCGTCATACGCCAAAACCTGTTTGCGAGCGTCGAAGTTGAAGCCTTCGATGCGCTTCTGGGCAGTCTCAAGCGATTTGGTAATCATCCCGCTCATGATTGGCTCGTCCTCTGGGATGCGGAAGGTCCCCATTACCTTCTTGAGCATGTCTGAGGCGAAGACGCGCATAAGCTTGTCCTCGAGCGAGACGTAGAAGCGAGTTTCGCCCGGATCTCCCTGACGGCCAGAGCGTCCGCGCAGCTGATCGTCGATGCGGCGCGCCTCATGGCGCTCGGTACCGATAACGGCGAGGCCTCCTAAAGTGACCACTTCACCATGGGTCTCGTTGGTGCTCGGGACACCTCCAAGCTTAATGTCCACGCCGCGGCCAGCGAGGTTAGTGGCTACGGTGACATTCGCCTTACGACCGGCCTGCGCGATAATCTCGCCTTCGCGCTCGTGGTTCTTCGCGTTGAGTACTTCGTGAGGAATGTTCGCTTCGGTCAGGTAACGACTGACCACCTCGTTGTCTTCGATTGAGACCGTACCGATAAGTACCGGCTGTCCTTTGTCATGAAGTTCGCGGACCTGCTTGGTGAGTGCGCGATACTTCCCGTCGTTGCTCTGGAAGATCAAGTCGTCATGGTCCTTTCTTGCGACCGGACGATTCGTCGGGACAGAAACGACCTCGAGTCCATATACCGTATAAAATTCCTCTTCCGCGGAAAGTGCCGTACCGGTCATGCCCGCGATAGCGTCATACATGCGGAAATAGTTCTGGAACGTGACCGAAGCGTAGGTGCGCGTCTCTTTGCGCACGGGGACGCCTTCTTTTGCTTCCACCGCTTGGTGGAGACCTTCTGACCAGCGACGTCCCGGCTGGAGTCGTCCCGTAAACTCATCAACGATGATGACCTCGCCGTCTTTGACGACATACTCCTTATCCTTATTAAAGAGCGCTTTGGCGCGCACGGCCGTATCCAGATGGTGCGCATACTTCATACCGCCCTCCGTATAGAGGTTCTCAATCCCAAGAGCCTCTTCTGCCTTGCGGATGCCCGCCTCAGAGAGCTGGACCGCTCGGTGTTTCTCGTCGATCGTGTAGTCCTCTGCTGGGACAAAGGCTGTCACGATGGCTGCAAAGCGCTCATAGAGCCCTCCAGAGTCCTGTGCGGGCCCCGAGATGATGAGCGGCGTACGCGCCTCATCTATCAATATGGAGTCGATTTCGTCGACGATCGCGTAGTGGTGACCGCGTCCGGCAATCTGTGACACCTCGTATGCCGTGTTGTCACGTAGGTAATCGAATCCAAGCTCGTTGTTGGTCACATAGGTGATGTCGGCGGCATACGCTTCTTTCTTAGTCGCTGGGCGAAGGAAATCATAGAAGACACGGAACGAGCCTTCAGCATCACGCTGCTCGTCCTCTGCTGCTTCCACATGCGACTGGTCATAAAGGTACGCGCCGGAAGAAGTAATCACACCGACCGAAAGACCAAGATAGACATACACCTGCCCCATCCATGCGCCGTCACGTCGCGCGAGATAATCGTTCACGGTGACGATATGCACGCCTTTGCCTGCAAGCGCGCGTAAGGTTGCTGCCAAGGTCGCGACCAAGGTCTTCCCTTCTCCTGTGCGCATCTCCGCAATCTTCCCGCGTGCGAGCGCCAATCCTCCGATGAGCTGCACGTCATAGTGCCGTTCCTTCAGCGTACGGCGCGAGCTCTCGCGAACGAGCGCGAACACTTCTGCGATATCAGCATCGCTCTCCGGTATCCCTCCAGTCCGTTCTTTGACCTTGGCCAATCGGCTCGTGAGATCCTCCTGGGACAGAGCCTCTAGTTCAGCGGCAAAAGCGCCTGCCTTAGCGACGATAGACCCTGCCGCCTTGAGGAAAGTGGAGGATTCGTTCTTGGTGAAGAGGCGCCCGATGATACCGGCCATAATGGGCATCACTATACCTTTTCTAGGCCGTTTCTTCTAGCGCGGTCCTAAAGAAAAACACCCCGATTGCTCGGGGTGTTTTTCGAAAGCATCGCTTACGCGCGCTTCTTTGCAGACTTCCTCTTGGTCGTCTTTTTTGCTGCCTTGCGCTTGACGGTCTTCTTTGCAGTAGACTTCTTAGCGGCCTTCCTCTTTTTTGCTGCCATAGGTATTCTAGAATTAGCTACGACTGATATTGTCGACCCACTCGTGCGCAAAATATTGTAATAGCTCGCGCGCGAATGTGTTCTATGAGTATTATTGCGCGTACTAGGAATTTTTGTGCGCATAAAGCGCGAGCTGTGGATAACTTTTCAAAAACGCTTCTTCAATTTTGAACGCGATAAAAATATTTTTTATTTTTGCGGCATCGTTCGCACTTCACGTTCGATCGTAATGCCTGTTGCGTCATACACTTTCTGTTCGACAAGTCGTGCGAGCGATTCGGCATCGCTGGCGGTACCTTCGCGATCAAGCGCGAGCACAAGCGGCTGCGAACCAAAGAGCCATGCAGGACCTTGGCGGAAGCCGCGAAGTCCAAGAACGCGATCCAGTACGAACGCAAGTGGTATCTTCACACCGCTCGGATGCGGAAAACTCGGTACCTCCCCGTACTTCTCTTTCAGCTCCGCGTACCGTTCTGGAGTGAGGATAGGGTTCTTGAAGAACGAGCCGGCAGTCCCAGTAGTCGCAAGATCTGGGAATTTTCCTGCACGCACGCTCCGCACCGCCTTCCCTATCGCAAGAGGCGTCGAGAGATCCACTCCTTGTTCTTTCAAAGCAAGGAGGTCTTTGTATTCAATCTTCGGCGTACCATCTTTCGTAAGCGAAAGCGTGACGCCCGTCACGACAAGATTTAGCTCGTGCTTGAAGCGGCTATCACGGTAGCCGAGCATGCATTCCTCTTTAGTGAGACGGCATGCTTCTCCGGTTGCCGCTTCGATCACGTCCACGGCAACGAGCGTCCCGGAAAGTTCTGCGCCGTACGCGCCGATGTTCTGGATGGGTGCCGCACCAACCGTGCCGGGAATGCCCGCAAGATTCTCGATGCCCCAGAGCGAACGCTCCGCCGCTTGCATGACCAGGTCGTCCCACGACACGCCTGATGCACAATGTACTAAGACTGAGTTCCCTTCTTCGGTGAACGTCACACCGCTCGTACGTATCAGTACGATGACTCCCTCATATCCGTTGTCGGGGGCAAGTACGTTGCTGCCGCCGCCAATGAGGTAGTACGGGAGCGAACGCTCTCTCCCAAAAGCGAGCGCCTCCTGTATGTCTTCAACCCTTTCGCACGTAACCAGATAGGCAGCGGGACCCCCGACCTTGAACGTCGTAAGGGATGACAGCAACACCTGTTCTCGTATATCCATTATTGCTGCCCGGCAATCTGCGAGAGAAGTGCTGCGCCGTCCTGGGCCGCTTCCGGGTGTGCCGCGATGGTTGCCTGGATTTCGGCGCGAGCCTGTTCGGTTCGTCCTGCCACAGCGAGAATCTTTGCGAGCATAAGACGCTGCGTCGGGTCACCATTACTGTTGAGGATGCGCAGGCGCTGCAACGCAAGCAGGTCATCGTACGCCTTTGCGGTCGCATAGGCGTTCCAGAGCACGTCGCTATCAACTGTGGTGGTGCCGAAGGTTTCAAGCAGAATAGCGCGTGCCTGCGGCATCCGGCTGGATAGCGCTTCGCTCGCCGCCAGATAGATAATCGGCTCCTTGAAGGAGGTGTCCAGCTCGTACGCCTCGAGGAACGAAGCGCGCGCGGCATCCTGCTGCCCTGCGGCCCAAAGGGTGGCAGCTCGCTCAAGATAGAGCGCTTGCTTCTTCGGAGACAACACAATCGCTGAATTGATGAAGCGCACGGCGTTATCATAATCACCAGCAGCGCGGTAGATCGAAGCATGCTCGACCAGCAAACGGACGTCCGTAGGGGCACGCTTAAGCTCAATCTCCATTTGATCGCGCGCGAAAGTCAGGAACTCCGCTTTCAGCTCGTTGCTGACGCTCGGCTCGCTTACGACACGTGCCGTAAACATGACCAGCTGCTCACGAATCTCCTGGGTGGCGAATGAACCGTGCGCTAACGTCTGCTGATAGAGGGCCAGGTTTTGCTGTGGTCCGCCTGAAGTAGGCTGCTGCGCTTTGATGACATCGGTAGCGGCAGACATTCCCGGGACATTTACGATCCATATAACCGCCACAGTAATCGCTGCGACGATTGGCACGACAACAACTCCCAGGCTCTTCTCTTTAGCGGCTGGTAGAGATTCGATGCTTGAGAGCGGACGTGAGGAGACGATATGCGCAGTCGCAAGGATCATGACGAGCGGCACGTAAGCAAAGAGGTTGTCGAATACAACCAGCGCCTGGACCCCGTACGCGACCAGCAGCGAAAGGAGCATGAGCCGCTCTCCGGAGGAAATCTGCGCCCGGATGAGCGCGACTGCGGCGCTCATCAGCAATGCGAGGAACAGAAAGAATGCAGGGATGCCACCGGCGACAAGCCAGTCGATATAGGTATTGTGTGCGCGATCAAACCAGATCTCCTGTCCGTACATTGATGGCTGGTAATACTTATAGAAGACGTAGTTGAAGCCCTCCTGTCCCCAGCCGGTCACTGGCCGCTCTGCTGCGCCTTGCAGGGCCATACCCCAGATAGTGAAGCGAGTCTGGAGTTCCTCGCCGATCGAGAAGACCGTAGCGATACGCGCGATGACCGGCTGTCCTTGGACAAAGGAAGTGTCGCGTATGAGGAAGAACCCGCCAATCACGACGACAAGCGCAACGAGCGCTCCGACAGCAGCCTTACGAGCGCCCTTCCCCGCTTTCCACAAAGACCATAGCGCCGCAAAGCCGGCTGCAGCAAAGGCGGCGATGATAGGGCCGCGTGATGCAGTCAGCAGGAGCATGGCTAGCTCGACTGCGGCCAGGGCCAGCAAGAGCCAGCGTACCCATCCGCGTGATGCGAACGCTTGCCAAAGCGTGACGCCGAGCGCGAACATGAGATATACAGCGAAGTAGATTGCGTTCCCGAAGGTCGAATCAACGCGCAACGCTCCCTGGTTTATATTGAGCACCCCGATGATCTGGAGGAAGCCAACGCCGCACGTAAGCGCCACTCCTGCCAGGAACGTCCTCCACCAAGCGGTTCGGATCTTCTCTGCAGCGAGCATGGACCCCGCCACGAGGAAGAATCCAAAGAGGTGGATCAGCGTCACCCAACCATCCATGCGCTCGAAGTTGCTCCAGAACGCTTTGTGAGGATTGATCGCAAGGGCATTAGCGATGAACATCCATAGAGCGAACAGACCATATATAAGGAGCGTCCATGAGAAGCGAGGACGGTACTGCTTGTCGACGAGCGCGAGGACAATCCAGGCTGCCACGGCGATCTCGATCACTATCCTAAAGAGAAACGCCTTGCCGGTGATGAATGGGAAAAACGCACCTCCTGCGACATATAGCGGGATGAAAGGGATGAGGAAGAGGGCCCCAAGAGCGATATATCGTACGGTTTTCTGCATAGGGAGAATTATACCTTATGGCAATTGCGCCTTGGCCTCGTCGCAATCGAGAATAGCCCCGCTTATCTGTTTGTCCTCGGCAAACGCAAGTGTTTCGCAGCGAGCGAAGAACTGTCCGTAGACTGACGACGGGTCTATGGCTGGCATCTGCACGACCATATATACCCCCTCATGGGCTCGCAATTTTTCGATGTTTTCCGGTATGAAATCAGTATGAGGGTAAAACCGCGCGCCATAGCGATTCTGCGTGTACAGGTCGTACGCCGCTATGTCGTTGTACGTCAGTACCCTCCCTTCTGTGAGCTGCGCTGTGTGCACGAGGAGAGTTGAGACAACCGCAGGAGCAAATCCAAAACTTGCACCTGTCAGATACTCGCGGGTCACCATCCCGGTATGCACCATCGAGACGCCTACCAAGACCGCTACGGCATAGACGCCCAAGGAACGTCTGTAAAGGACTAGCGCCAACAGACTGAGAGCTGCCACAATCCAAAGGAACGCAATCGCATCGAACGGAAGGTAAAAACCGAGAGGGCCCGATCCCCCTGTCATTGGAAGCAGGAAGTCCCATTGGCCGCTCCTGAACGCCTCTATAAACCCGGTCTTGGGTATGAGCGGTATGACGCGATGCGGCTGTGAAGCGATGAGCCCCGCGGCGACACAGGAAGCGATTATCGTCGCGATAAGCACAGATATTCCTCTCTGAAGCGAACGGGGGTCCATCTCACGCATCATGCGCGCCATCCATACTGACGTGATGACAACGAGTGGGAGCACCAAGAAGAGCAGATAGCGATCGAAAGTGCGATGCGAGAAGTCGAAAACGACGAAATAGAAAAGTATGTTTGCTCCCAGAAATAGGTACCAAATTAACAAATCGCTCCGATACCGCCAGGCGAGTATCGCGCCGAATACCATGAGCGGTGACAGGAACAGCGCGGCTTTTACCGTCTGGAACATAATCTGCACGTAATCCCGATTAGCAAGTGCCAAAAAGTTATCGACGTAGCGGAAGAATTGCACATGTTCCCAAGAGAAAGCAACGACAATGATACCTAGCACCGCAACAGCAGCGACGATCAGTAGTGTTCTTGTACGCGCGAGCCCTGCGCGGACGGATGCGGATTGAGTGAGAAGAAAATGGAGCGCGAGCGTTGCTGGGACAAGCACGAAGCTCAGTTTAGAGACGAACCCGACAACCATAGCCGCACACATGACTATCAGCGCTCGGCTCCTCTTCTGGGGCTCCGTCTGGGCAATGACTGAAAGGTACGCAGCAATAGTGACAAGCGCTATAAGCGGGAGCAGGGCACCATCGATATCAATCTGCACGCTACCCAAAAGCGCATAGGCACAGAGCGCAAATAAGGCGAGCGCGACGACTGCTTCAATCTCCCCATACCACTTGCGCACCCATATATAAAGTAGCGTCATGAGCACAAGCGACAGCACGATAGGTACGATACGCAGATAGTCGTATCCGAATAACCCTCCTACCTGTTCATAGAGCCACCTAGCCAAGAACGGATGCGGGATAGTATCGGTCATTCCGAAGGCTGGGTTTGCGGCGAGCGCCCATTTGTACTCATCGTGATGATACGGCTGCAGAAAGCCCATCGCCCGGGTCACGAGCGCGTATGTAGCAATCAGGCCAATGAGAAGTAACGTCCAGGAACGAGAAAGGCTCATAGGTCTATGGCTGCCGTCTGATGCGCTCCTGAAGAATGAAGAAGATCATGCGGAATCCCAATGCTATAGCTGCGCTGCGCTTCCCTGTTATCTTCGACTCCCCGACGCGCTCGCCGTAGTTGACCGGTATCTCAACGACCGCAAGTTTGTGCTGGAGAACACGAATCATGTATTCCGGAGAGAAATGGGAACCGGCGACCGCCAATGAGTTCCGTATCTTCTCATACGCATGCCGATGGATAAGCTTATAGGTGCAGCCGACGTCCGTGAATGACGGACCATTAAACAGGTACTCGAGCATCTTTGCCACCGCCCAATTCCCCATGCGTAGCACGAAATCCATGTTCGCGCCGGGATCCCCTCCAGACCATACCGGATTGCGGGACGTGCGCGTGCCGAACACTACTTCGTAGTCGCGGCTATAGACGAGAAGCTTATCGAGATCCCCCGCAATAAACGTGCCGTCAGGTTCGACCGTGACAATGAGATCCCCAGTCGCCTCCCGCATACCTCTCTGGAGGGCAGCGCCGTATCCTTGTCGCACTTCCTTCACGTACCGAGCTGAAGTGTTCTGGATTTCAGAATCGCTTCCGTCAGTCGAGTTATTGTCGACCGCGATGATCTCATCGACCGCGGGATGTTGGAGAAATTCCTCAATGGCAGCTCGGATGTTCTCTTTCTCGTTATAGACCGGGAACACGACGCTTACTTTCTTTCCAAGATACATATTTTTAAAATAGCTTGTCTTTCCAGGTCCGCGGCGTGATGTCGCTCACGATTTCAAGACCCAGGTGGTAGCGGAATGGCTTGGTACCGCGCTTCTTGATGTATTCAATCATGCACTGCAGCCCGTCTTCCAGATTGGTGCCGGTCTTATAGCCGAGAAGCTTGCGCGCCTTCTCGGCCGAACAGGTAGCAAGCTTCACTTCCCGGGGGCGGTCAGGCATGTAGATAGGGGCCAGATTGAAGTCGAGCAGGCGGGCGATGGTCTTGGCCAGCTCGTTGATAGAAACGAACTCCTCGTCAGGGCCGATATTGATAACCTGCCCTAACACATCCGGATCGGTCGCCATCCTCTCAAGAGGCTCGACGACATCGTTAACGAACGAGAAGCAGCGCTTCTGCTCCCCATCCCCATAAATCATGGGCTGGCGGCCTTGGAGCATCAGGTTAATCATGATCGAAGCGACGTTCCGGTATGGATCGTCGTACTTCTGACGTGGGCCGATGATGTTATGCGGCACGGCGATGACGAAGTCCATTCCATGCGTCTCACAAAGGTTACGGAGAGCAAGCTCGCCTGCATACTTAGCGATGCCATACGGGTCCTGCGGCAACGGAGTCATGTCTTCAGTGAACGGCACTGTCGGCTGCGTACCGTAGCGAGCCATTGAAGAGCAGTAAATGAAGCGCGTCACCTTGTTCGAAATTGCAGCAGAGATAGTAGAAATCGTCGCGCCGAATATGTTCTCCGTAACGACGTGCGGAGAGAAGACCGAGAGCCCCTCATACGCGTATGCGGCGCAATGGTAGACGACATCGACTCCCTTCATGACGTCAGCCAGTTCGGCCCGGTTATTGCAGTTGATCGCATAGAACTCGACGCCAGGGAGCACGTTATCGAGATACCCTCCGACGAGGTTATCCACTCCGATGACCCGATGCCCTTGAGAGAGGAAGCGTTCGGCCAGGTGGCTGCCGAGAAAGCCGGCTACGCCGGTAATGAAATAAGTGCGCTTCTCCGCCATGATGCCGACAGTATATAAGGTGACTGCCAGTTATGCCATGGGGGCCGGTGCGTGCGCTGAGCGGAAGATTAGGCCCTTATAGATGAGATAGCTCATGGTTGCGACCACCCCGGCGCCCACGAACTGCGCGAACAAATAATGGAACCCATATACGCCTGAAAGCAGAAAGACGATGAGGGTGTTGACGCCGATGTTAGTCACCGCGACGACTACATACAATGCGAACTGTTCACCGGCCTTCTCGACAGATCGTTCGGCAAACGTCCAGTATTTCTGTAACAGGAACCCAACCACGGTTGAGATTGATACGGCGATTATTGATGAGATGAGATAGTGATAGCCGAACACGCCCGCAAGCAGATGGAGCGTACCGAGGTTCACCGATATGCCGATGGCACCAGAGCAGACGAAACGGAGAATACGCATCGAGATAGTGTATCAGAACCGTATCTGCTCTATGTATGAGCGCTCCCTGTCTTTGAGCAGATACGATCGGAACACGACTACGCCTGATTTGTTGCGTATCTCCTCGAACGGAACGTGAAGCACGTCTAGCTGCTTCGCCAGATCTTCGATATACGCCAGCTTCCGTTCGCGGGTGTAATTGACCGAATCTGACACCGAAGGGTCAACTGCTTTGATAAAGTACACTTCCCTGCCAGAGACCTTCGCTATCTCTTGGACAAAACGCGAAGCGCCATTTCCTTGCCCAAGCAAATATTCGGTTGATACCATCGGCAGCTTGTAATACGTCTGGTATCGCAAGAAATACCACAGCCACGCCGACCAATGAATCGAATCATCGTAAAAGACAATTGGCTTTCCTGCGATATCCTGCCCTGTCACCTCCAGATCGGACTGGTCTACGACGACACGTTTTGCAGGGAGAGTGGCGTAGACGCGCGTACGCAGATAGCGCTCCAAATCCTCGTACCCTAAGTTCTCTAAGCGCTGCGGGGCGTACCAGAGGCCAGGAGAGCCGATAGGCCGCAAGGCTACGTTCGTATTGATACTAAAGAGGAGTTCAGAAATGAAAACCACCCCTACCGCAAGCGCGGCTGCTGCTCTAAAAATCTTTTTCGATTGCGCGATCATCTCGAAGAATGCCGCTATCGCCATGCCTATGGCAAGCGCCATAAACGGCGTAAACAAGGATACGTACCGATCTGCAGGAGCAAGGAATACGAACATAAACCACAGACTGCCGATGCAAAGGAGGGTGAGCCGCTCTAGCTCATCGGCACGTCCGCGTACAGCACGATAGAGCATCAACAAGACAGAAGCAGCGAAGAGAAGGAAGAACGGCATAGAAGTATTCTGCGAAAGGATCCGCACGACCGATACGCCGTTCTCAGCTACACTTGTGAGCGACAGGGCTTCTGCCCGGCCCGCTATCCCCTTGAAATCTTCTGGCTGCATTCCGACCATGGAGGAGAGCGCAGCATCAAAATGTCCGCGTGTCTCCCACGTGAAATAGTTATAGACGATAACGGGAGAAAGGAGCACGAGCGAAACAATGAGCGAAAAGCCGATGCTACGCCAGGTCCGTACCTTAGAGAGCAATCTCCGCTTCCAAAGCAGTAGGTACAGGCCGACAGCGGGAAGCAAGAAGAGTGCTGTGTATTTCGATAGCAGCGCTAAGCTAAAAGAGACGCTCGCAATGAGCAATTCGCGCTGGCGTTCTGCTTTGAAGAAGCGAGCGAAGTAAATGGCAGCCAGCGTGACGAATAGATACGCTATACCTTCGTGGTTAGCACTAAGAGCGGTCCATACCGCGAACGACGAGATCGCGAACGCGGCCGCTCCGGTAACAGCAGCAAGTGCTCCGCGGGTACGCTTAAGCTCTACGTACAGTAGCGCGGTAATCGCGAGCCCGGCGATTACGAATGGCAATCGCAAGATAAGTGTCGAATCCCCAAACAAATTAAAGAACATATTCCATATGAAAAAGACGAGTGGAGGAGCATCGTGGAAAGAGAAACGTGCCCACCAGGGTAAGTCCGCGTAGAGATTGACTGGGCTTGTCTGGAATCGGTCGGTGCCTAGGAAGTCAAACATGCCGACCCCACGAAACGCGTTCATGGATTCGTCCCTATAAATATCGAACGTGGACATCTGCCAGCACCTCAAGAGAGCCGCGACAACCAGGATGGCGACTAGCAGCCAGCGACTGCTCAAGACATTCTTGCCCAACATGCTCATAAGGGAATCTTGCCAAAATCGTATCATACTCCGTAACCTCGAACGGACTCGAGGAGTATCCATATATGCTAGGCTTTTCTTACTACTCCTATGAATCTTGACCTCCGGGCTCGCCTCCATGCGTTTCTACGCTATACAGAGCGGTATACCAAAACTGACATGGTGTATCTCGCACAAAGCGGCTTTTGGATAAACCTGGGCACGCTTGCCGTGTCGGGATTCTCGCTCCTCTTATACATAATTTTCGCGCGCACCCTCTCACCTGAAACCTACGGCATCTACCAGTACTTACTGTCGGCTGGCGCCCTGATCGGTTCGCTCACCCTTACAGGCATGAATAGCGCGGTCATACGAGCAGTTGCCCTAGGGCGCGAGGGCATGCTCCGCAAGTCAATCCGCACGCAACTTGTCTGGGGAGTATTCCCCTTCGCAGTCGCTGTGGCGATTGGCATTTATTACTTCTTCAACGGCAATCTGGTGCTGGGAAGCGGGTTTGTGCTCATGGGCATCTTCGTTCCATTTAATAATGCATTGAACACCTACGGTGCATTGCTGCTTGGGAAGAAAGATTTCCGACGCGGCTTCTACTACAACCTATCAACCAACGCGCTTTTTTATACAGCGCTCGGACTCACCGCCTTCGTCGCCCCCTCAGCAATCTTCTTGATCGGCGCTAACCTTATAACCCAAGCAGTAGGACTTATTGCTGCATATCGTGCGACACTGCGTGCCCACAAGCCAAATGACGAGGTAGACGACGAGACGATCAAATATGGGAAACACCTGAGCTTTATGGGCGTGCTCGGTGCTGTTGCGCTTCAAATAGACAACCTCCTGGTATTCCAGTTCTTGGGTCCTGCGGCTGTTGCTGTCTACGGCTTCGCGACTGCCATCCCCGATCGGCTTGGCGGGTTGTTCAAGTTCATTCCCACTTCCTTGTTCCCCATCCTTTCCGCAGGCAACAACGTTGAAGCTAAGCGCGCAGTAGCGTGGGACAGGCTCTTGTGGGTATTCGTAAGCGTCGGGGTTCTCGGTGGAATCTACGCACTATGCGCGCCCCTACTCTTCTCCATTCTCTTCCCGGCCTATTCTGCCTCAGTTCCCTATTCCCAGGTATACGCACTCTCGATGATCGGAATGATCGGCTACATATTCTCGACGGCGCTCATGGCACAAAAGCAGATACGGTCTTTGTACATCTTCAACACCGTACTTCCCATCGGGCAAATGCTTCTGCTGGTAGCCGGCATCGCCTTCTACGGTCTCTGGGGCCTCATCATCGCGAAGATAGTTTCTTCGTGGGTATTCGTAGCCCTTGCCGCCTACCTGGTCTCATCCTCTAAGGAACTATAGAAATTACCGCTTAGTCGCCCGCACGACAAACGAGAGCGCGAACAGATTTGGGAAAAGACGCTCTACCATCCCGCCTAAGAGAGAGAACGGAGCGAAGGTATTCATCCTCGTCTCGTCTATACGAAGAGACTCCGCCTCAATGTGGGCCTTAAGCACCAGCCAGTTGAACCAGAAGACATGACCTTTGTGCGGCCGATTGTTTTCTGGCACTTGTCCAAAGAGCGTCTGTACGCGCGCCGGCAAAGAAGAGAAATTCGGAACCCCGATAATGACGTCTGCACGAGAAACCCGTGCTGCTTCTCGGATAAGTTCGCTCGGGTCGTAGACGTGCTCAAGCACGTCTAAGAGCGTCACGCAGACGAAAGAACCGTCAGCATACGGAAGCGGTCCGCGGCCCGACCACTCCTCCGCATCGAGGCCCTTCTGACGACATGCAGTGACGGCTTCGCTTGAGAGATCAACACCCTTCCCTTCTATGCCTTGCTCTTTCAGGAGCGAAAGGAAGAGTCCGTCTCCACAGCCGATATCAAGCACGGGCCCTTCCCGCAATAAGCTGGTAGCGGCACGATGCCGAAACTCTGGGGACTGCTCTGTCGCCTTCCACCGCCTGTTCTCGAAGCCCGTAACATCCATACCTAGAAGAAACGCTTTACGAGCCCAAGAATACCTTGCTTCCATGGCACTCGGTGGGTTACGCCACTTTCTCCCTTGAAGCCATCTCGGTGCGCAAGATACCACTCATAGTTACGGATGAGCGCGTCTTTGTTTGAGTAGCGTGGCGCATAGCCCAGTTTACGCTCTGCCCGCTCTATAGAGACGAAACTGTCTTTGGATGCTGTCTCATATACCCATTTATACAGCGGCGAGAGATGGAAGAATTCAAGCACGCGCAACGCCCAGATCATCGGCGCTGCCGGGAATCCAGAAATCTTCTTGCCGAAGCCCGCGCGATTGAGCACCGCCTGATAATCTTCTTTCATGGTCGTGAATTCCTTCGCGCCGATATTGAAAGTGTCATTAGCGACCTCTTCCGGCATCGTGGCAGCAAGCGACACCGCGTCGCACAAATCTTCGACATCCAGAAGTTGATATCGATTATTGCCGCTCCCGATCATAGGAAACCCATGGCCGTCAGCCGCCCAATCATAAAAGAGAGCGAACACTCCCAGGCGCTCCGGTCCGATGAAGGACTTTGGGCGCAGAATGGGCACAATCATGCCTTCCGCGCGATACGCGAGACATTCCTTTTCGGCAGCGATCTTCGCTTTCCCGTATGAACCGACGCCATCTAGCTCGTCGTCTTCGGTAAGCGGGTGATGGTCAGGGATGCCATACACAGCGGTCGAAGAGATATGAACGACGCGCTGCACCCCGTTTTGCTTGGCAGCCGCGAGCACATTGCGCGTGCCGTCGACATCGGTCGTGAAGATATCCTCCTTGGAATAAAGCGGTAGCGCTGCCGCAGTATGCACGACGATATCTGCGCCCTTCATGGCGCGAGTGAGCGCATCCTTATCCCGAATGTCACCGACCACCGCTTTGACGCGGTCCTTCTCGGGGTAATCGAAGGAAGTTAAATCGTAAGAAATCACCTGCTGTCCGCGCACCAGAAGATGTCGCACGAGGTTGATTCCGAGGAATCCGCTGCCGCCCGTCACGAAGTACGTTGCCATAGGAATCAAAGATACAGCACGTAGAACATAAAGGCGACCCAAAGAGCGGTAATGCCAAGTATCCACGGATCCTTGAGCGCGAGAGTCTCAGGGTACTCGGCGTCCTTACCTTTATAAATGCGACCGAGGAGACGGAAGATCGCAGCAGCGACTAAGATGGTCGAATACACCATGAGGGAGCCGTGGCCTCCGTAGACGCTATAGAGGCCATAGGAAAGCACCGCTAGCGCGGCAGAGGCTGCAAGCAAGAGGTCGAGCGCACGCAACGAATACATCTCTAGCACCCGCCGGCGGCTTGCTCGCGACAGCTCCGCGCGCCGCTTCCCTGTGATAAGGATAAGCGCCCCGAAGAACACACACGACATAATCCATGGTGATACGAAGGTTGCCGTTGCAGCCCCACCAGCCAGAACGCGCAGAACGTAGGAAGATGACACGCTCAGTATGTCGAGTACAGGAACGTGCTTGGACCAGAGCGAATACACAATATTGACGGCGATGTATACCAGCACGACCGGTACCACACCTGGGATACTAAGGCATCCAAAGGCTGCAAGCGCTATCAGGATTCCCGCAAGAACATACGCTCCTTGGACACTCGCCTTGCCTGTGGCAAGAGGACGAAAACGTTTCGTCGGGTGCAGGCGATCCTGTGCGACATCCTTAAGATCATTGAGTACATACATCGTGCTTGCCGCAAGCGAGAACACCACCGCAGCGAGCGCTGCTTGACCTAAGGTCCCAATAGAAAGCACAGTGCCTGCGAAGAACACAGGCGCTATGACTAGGCCGTTCTTTACCCACTGTGTCGGCCGCATGAGTAAGACGTACGGCAAGAGCGGCTTAAAAAGCCGAAGGAATGGATGCGCAGCTGCGTCGAGCGCGTACGCGAAACGCGCGAGCATAGATTCACCACTTCCCCGCAAGCGCCGCACCATCACAAATTCTGCTCCAATATTTGAAGCGAACAGCCCGTCAGTCAGAGCCTTATCCCCTATGACGATCAGATTCCGGTCTCCGATGTCGATATCTTCAGCGACTTGGCGACTTGGCTTTCGGTGTTCCGTAGTAACGCACTGTATGCCGCATTCATCTGCGAACGAGCGTGTTCGCTCGGGCAATGCATTAGAACAAAGAAACACTTCCGAACAGGACGCAAAGGACCTGAGTTTCTCACGAGCCTCAGGCGACAGCAGGTCACCACGATCGGAGACCACCGTGCCATCGACGTCGATAAGAATCAGCGCATTCTTATAGTCGCTTTCTTCTAGTTCGAGGAAGGTGCGCATACGCTATCGCACGTTAAGAGTCACCAACAGGAGTCCGCCAATTATAAGAACGTAGCCAAGCACCTGCAGTGGCGTGACAGATTCTCCGAGCATGGTCAGCGCATAGCCATTGATGATCACAAAGCTCATGACAACCATCACCGGGTACGCAACAAAGAGAGGAAACGATTTGAGCGCGATGAAGTAAAAAATCACGTTACCAGCAAACAGAGCGAGTCCAAGCAGAAGATGCCAATTAGAAGCGACGAGCACAAACGGCGAATTGCTCCATGACAACCCTTTGGACGAGCCTATCTTGAGGAGTATGTTGGCGACCGCGTTAAGAGTAAACGCGGCGATAAGAGAGAGGTACGCCATCTGAAGTAGTATCCCAAATCAATCGCGTAATTGCCATACACCTATGCGCTCCTCCAAGAAGACCTGCGCGTACGTTGTCTGGAACCATTCCTCCTTCTTGAAGCAGGAGTCTATGTGCTCTTCGTTAGCAATCACCCACGCAGGCTTTGATTCCTTGAGGAGAAGCGGCGGGATTCGATAGAACAGATTGCCTTCTGGGCAGGGCTGCTCGATCGGATAGTATGCGACCGAGTCTGGGCTCACGAGCCCTATGAAATCGACGAGTGGAGCATTAGTCACATAGCCGACAATGCCAATATCGGCTGCACCCACAGTATCTCTGGGGTCCATGCGTTCACGAACGAAAGAGGCGGCATTGAATAAGGGCACCTTGCTACCTGGGTCGTCAGTCGTCGCAAGTCGGAAGAACGAGAAAGCCGGGCCGGACAATAGAAGCAGAACAAGCACGAAGGCGATCTTTTGACGTACGCGAGCGAGCACGACGCCTACGCCTGCCACCGATAGGAGAATCCAGAACGGCTCCATTTCAGAGAGATACCACGGGAATATAATCGGGTTACTGAGACTAAACGAGACGAAGTACACCAACGGTATGGCAGGAAGGAGCCAGGCGCCTTTGCGCACGAAAAACCAAGTGCCAAGTGCGGCGAGTGCCAGCACCGGAAGAAGATTCACAATGATCTGCAGTGGAATGTTCGAGGGGTCAAAGAACGCGCCCCAGTACATGCGGCTGACGTGTGCTAACTGCACTTGTGCAGCCTGTAGCACTGGCATGAGATATATCTCGCTTGAGTGGAGCTTAGTGAGCAGGGACTGAGGCACGAAAGAACCAAAATACCAAGTAGCGAAAGCGAGCCACGGCAAGAGCGTGGCCGTGGCGATGAGAGACAGGCGCACAGTACGGGCCACCCCAACCTTGGCGAGCCAGTGGATACCAATAAGAAGCGCAATGAGCGCGGCATCTGGACGCGTAAGCACTGAAAGCGCGAGCAGCACGCTCGCGGTGATATGCCGCCCTGTATAAAGGAAATATAAGGAGGCGAAGGTCGTCAGCAGGAACAGTGGCGTCTCCATCCCCTCTGGGATGGTACGCGCGAGTCCCAGAGCGAATATGGCAACGGATAGAAAGGCAAGACGCTTGCTTACGAGCGCGCACGCGAGCTTGTAGAAGAACACCGCTGCGAGAGAGAGAAAGACGATGTTGAGCACGGCGACAAGATCTGGCGTCGAAACGTCGGGTATGAGGAACCGCGCCGCAGCTCCAATCAAGGTGAAGAGCGGCGTGGTCGCGCCGAGCACGCGCTCGCCTACCGTATAGACGAACCCGCTTCCGTTCGCAATGTTATCGATGTATCGGAAGAGTATGAACTGGTCGTCGTTCGGATAGCGCAAGGCGCTCCCAAAAAACGTGAGGCACGACGCAATACACGTCCCTGCCATAACAAGCAGTTCGGTTCGATACCGTGTCACAAAAGTACTCATGCCGGAAGGCCGATGGTCTTCTTAACTTTCGCAGGCACCCCCACCGCGACCGTGTTCTCCGGTATCTCGCCGATAACGACGGCGCCGGACCCGATGACAGAATTCTTCCTGATATGTGCCCCTGGATTCACGATCGCCCCCGAGCCTATCCAGACGCCATCCTCGATGATTACTGGAGCAGCTACGTGCGGGCGCAATTCGGGCGCGGCTTCATACTCAAGGCCGGCGCTGTTAATAATCACTCCTGGGGAGATACGAACGTAATCCCCTATTGTTATTGGTGCATATGCATTGATGACGACCCCTTCGTTCACAGTGCACCCCTTCCCCATTGTGAGGTTACGCGGCGTGAGTACGGTAATGCGTCCAGCGATGGTCGTTTTCTTGCCCAGGTGCGCAAATAAGATCCCCCAATACCAGCTGCGAACGAGGGTCACTCGCCAGAGGGCCTGTTCCCGTACCTTTCGGAGAAGCGTTCGCATGATGCTAGTAGCGTATCATTTCGCGGCGTAGACGTAGTACCCAGAGGTCGTTGTACGCTTCTCTGTCTGAAAAACGGTGTCGAGTGCTTCAGCCAGCGGGACCAAGAACCACCTCAGGCGATGCTGCATGGGAACAAAGAACGAAAGCGCATAGAAATATCCTCCCTGCTTTTCGATAGTGACTTCAGCGAACCCTCGTGTGAGCTCCTCGACCGTATCGCCGAAGAAGCGCCAATAATCCGGGTAGTGACCCTTGCGCGCATGATACGGATAGATTGATGGAACATACAGAAACAGTTTCCCTCCTTTGCGCAGAATGCGAGTAATTTCGTTCATCGCGACGTACGGCTCCCGCACGTGCTCGAGCACGGAGCTGCAGATTACTGCGTCAACAGACCCCTCCGGGAGTGGGATCGCATGAATGTCACCTACGACATCAGCGCCCGTGCTTGCATCATAATCGAGCGTACGGTAATCGCAGGCCGAAAACAGCGGCTCGTATTCCTTCATCCACTTACCGAAGCGCTCACCACCTCCTACATCAAGCACGATGTGCTCACGAGCGATGTTCTTCATCGCGGTATCAATGAATATCTTAGTGCGCTTGGTACGATGCGGGCTCGAGGACATATTATGTTGCAGCTCCTGTCAGTATAGCGTCTCGTAATTGAGCCCCCAGGCGTGACAAACTCTGCTCTTGGGCAAGCCTTATAAGGCTGCTCCGAAGCGCTTCGTGGCTTGTCGAAGACGCGCGCAGACTTTCGATACGGTCTGCAAGCGAGACGGCATCACTAAACGAAAATATGTCCCCTGCCAAACGACTGAAGTCATCGCTTGTTGCCAGAACTAGGCAGCCTGAAGCCGCGGCCTCGAAGATCGCCTTATCAAACATGCCGGATGGCGAAGCGTTAACGTAAATCTCGTGGGTGGCGAACACGGTAGGTGCCTGCGTATTCGATACGCCAGAGAGAAAGGTAACTTGCTCGGCGAGACCCGCGTGGTCAACACGCTGACGGAGGCTTTCGTGATATCCTTGATCCTTCGGGAGCGATGAGCCAACAATGGATGCTGTAAACGGCACGCCGCGCTGTTTTAAAAGTTCCAAGGCGTCAATGAGTAGTTCGGGGCGCTTAGACGGAGAGATACGTCCAAAAAAAAGTATAGAGTTTGGCGCGCGGACCGTCCCAGGGACGAAGCGAGAACTATCGACCCCGACAGGCATGAATTGGGTCTTTCGGTACTTTGCTGTATACGAATGACGTGACGTGCAAAATATTTTAATACAAAAAGCTGCGGCTATATCCGTAAGAAAAGAACCGGCATAATGATTGCGCCATAGATACATGCGCTTCCCCATAGATGCCCAGAGCCAGCCGGCGATAAGCAGGTATTCCTGATTCATGTGCACAAATACGGCGTCGTAGCTGCCGCGCAGACGCCAGACTAGATCCAAGAAGCGCAGACCGTACATGATTGGGGATCGAGCACCTTTCTCTTTCCCGAGCGAATGGATCGATACATTGCCCGGAAAATCATGGCGGCCTGCCTTGAGGCATACCACCTCGACATGCTCGAATTGCCTCGCTAGTTCTGCTACCCAACCGTGATACGTACTGAGCGTCGGGTCGTCTAGATCAAGCGCTTGTGTAACGACAAGGAGCTTCATGCTACGCGCAAAGCGGCGGCAATGGCTTCTGCGTGCGTCCTTGCCGCCTCTTCGTCAACCGCCTCAACCATGACGCGGATGACCGGCTCGGTGCCTGATGCTCGAAGTAGCACTCGTCCATTCGTACCCAGTGCCGCTTCTGCTTTCTTAACCGCGTCAGCCACCGAGGGGGCGCTTATTGGGTCATCATTTCCTTGTACCTCTACATTCACGAGAACCTGCGGATATTTCTTCATGCCGCTGGCAAGATCCTTGAGATTTTTACCGGTCATTCGCATAACCGCGAGCACCTGTAACGCAGCGATGATAGCGTCCCCTGTAGTGGCCTTATCAAGGACGAGAAGATGGCCAGAGGCTTCTCCTCCAAGGATTCCTTCTTCTGCGTTGAGCATAGTAAGCACGTGGCGATCCCCGACCTTAGCGCGCTTGAAAGGAATGCGAAGTTCGGCCAGGGCTATTTCGAGGCCGAGGTTGCTCATCAAGGTACCGACGACCGGGCCCTTAAGCGTGCCATCTTCCTTCTTCGCCTTAGCAAGGATGTAGAGCAGCTGGTCGCCATCCACTTTGTTTCCTTCCGCGTCCGACATGATGAGCCGGTCGCCGTCTCCATCAAACGCGATGCCTGCATCAGCAAGAGTATCGCGAGTTAGCAGTTGCATCAGTTCCGGCGCTGTTGCTCCGCATCCGTCATTTATATTGATGCCATTAGGCGCGGTCCCAATAGGGATAACGTCCGCGCCGAGATCTGAAAAGACGCGAGGGCCAACCTTGAACCCCGCCCCGTTACCGCAATCAATCACTAATTTCATACCCGTAAGATCAAGGCCACGAACAGTAGCTGCACAGAACTTCTGGTAGACACCGCGTTCTTTGTCGACACGCGAAGCGCGGCCCAGTGCTTTTGATTCAAGGGTTATTGGCTCCTCGCCGAGCATCGCCTCTATCTTCGCTTCGATATCATCTGAGAGCTTTGCCCCGTTTGCATCAAAAAACTTGATTCCGTTATCGTCATAGCGGTTGTGCGAGGCGCTGATGACCACACCGAAGTCGCATCCAAAATGCCTAAGCATGTGCGCGATACCCGGCGTCGGCAGAGGGCCAATCAGGAGTACGTCGACTCCTGCAGCAACAAACCCTGCTTCAAGTGCGGACTCGAACATATAGCCGGACAAACGCGTGTCTTTCCCGATAAGCACCTTGCCGCCATGTGGCGCGAGCACGCGAGCTGCTGCGTTAGCGAGCTTGAGCGCAAAATCTGCCGTGAGCGGCACTTCCCCCACGCGGCCACGTACGCCGTCGGTACCAAAATATGCACGTTTGTTTTCAGCCATAGATGAAGTATTACCCGTTAGTAAGCGTCTGAGCAAGGTCGGTCGCGATGCGCGTCGGCAGGTGTCCTACTTCCGCCAGGTGCGCACGCGCCTTGCGCCTTGCGCTCATGACGAAGGTCTCGCGAGCCTGATGATCCTCAATCAGCCCTTTTATATGCGTCGCGAGTGCTGCGGGATCCCCTGGTGGCGCCGCGAGCACATCCTCGTACCCGATAAGCACGTCGCCTACGATCCCGACATCCGTGGTTATGATCGGAATACCGGCGAGCGCAGCCTCGATAAGGGTACGTCCATATCCCTCGTAGGCGCTCGCCTGGATATAGGCCTGGGCACTCATCATCATCCCCACTGCCTTCCCCTCCTGCCACCCAGCGAATACCACCCGATTAGAAAGCCCGAGCCGGTGCGTAAGTCGCTCGAGCTTGCTGCGCTGGCTCCCATCCCCAACGATAACCAGGCCGGCTGCCGGGTAATCCAGGCCAATCCGAGCAAGCGCATAGAGAATGTCTTCTATACGCTTCTCCGGCTCAAGTCGGCCCACGGTGATGAGAGCAAAAGTAAAACCATGAGGAGGCAGCAGGACTGCGGACGGGACCTCTGTTCCTACTCCTATAGGTATAACTGTAGGAACGGGGATACGGTTGCCGTAGCGCGCGACGAGAGAATCCCCTATTCGAGTGGAAACTACACGTATGCCGTGTGCCTTCGGAAGCACCTGGTCAGCAAGACGTCTGCGGATATGGTTCAAAAACGGGACGGTTACTTTGGGAGACCGGCGGATGCCGCTCCGGGTGAACCAAGGAGAGAGGAAATCTGTGTGCACTTGAACATGCAGCTTTGCGGAAGTTCCCTTTACCGCCTGCATCGCTGCCCATCCATGCTCGAAGGGATCCTGCGCTGAGACGATCTCTATATCGTGCAGAGCAATAAGCTGCTTCGCTTTCTTCGCGAGGAGCGACGGACGAGAGATTCTCAACGAACGGATACCGTGAAGAATTAACTTCCCGTCTTCCTGGATAAGATTCCTGTCTGCTGCCGAGAGTATGTGTAGCTCCCCGATAGCGCTCGCATAGGCACGCATGCGTACGCGTACGTCACTTCGCTCGTCGAATATCGCCCGGTCGTTGGAAACGAAAAGAGTTTTCATACCGTAGTGAGAGCAGCTTTAAGCTGCGAAATGAGGGCTTCTGTACCGAACGTGCTCTCTGTCCGCGCATGGGCGGCGTTGGCCAGGCGATCTCTGAGCCCTACCTCCGTCAGCAGGCGCACCATCTGTGCTGCCATCCCACTGACATCATCGACTGGGGCTAGGAGCGCGGTTTTCTCGTCTTCTACCAGCTCCACATTCCCGCCGCTTGCCGTCGTCAGCACGGGCACCTTGAGCATGCACGCCTCAAGCAGCACATGTGAGAATCCTTCGTAAGCGGTGTTGAGCGCAAATACGTCTCCTGCCTTCATGACCGCGAGCGTATCTTCGTGCGATATCTTCCCAGTAAATGCATAGCCTTCTTTGAGAGTATCTCGCGCTCGCGCTTCGAGTTCTGTACGCATGGGTCCGTCCCCAACGACAGCGAGCGAAAGATCAGGGATAGTCACGCGGGCTGCCGCGACGGCATCGATGAGTGCGGCTATGCCCTTCCACGGTACGAGCCTCCCAACGGTAACAATGAGAGGGCGCTTGAGCCGCAAGACGCTATCGGGCACGATGCCTATCGCATCTACCGATGCTGTGTTATAGATTACCGTTATCTTCTCTTGCGGAACCCCCCATGATTCCACGATGCCTTTGAGGTAGACACTTGGCACGATTACCAGCTTCGCAGCGAACGCGACTTCTTGCTGCCTATTCTGCAAGAAGCTAACGAACCCGGATGATGGTGCCCTTACGAAGTCATCGAGCGATGCGGTCACTCCGAACCGCTGTCTCCCCTGCTCCCAGGCATAATCCCCAACGACTTTAACGTAGAAAGGTTTGTTCGCTTTTTTTGCGGCACGCATCGCTGGCGCACCAACTGACACAGGGTCCAGCGCGAGTACCGCGTCAGCCCCCCGCGCAGCCTTAAGGACGCGGAAATAGTACGCGATGTGCCGTATAAGTTTGGGAAGGTGCCGTACCTCTGAGAATTTCAGTACCTCCACCTCTATTCCCTGCTTGGGAAGTTCTGTTTCAAGCAGGCGCGTATACGTCGCGGGGCCTCCAGGTTCTGGGGGATATAAGGGGGTCGCGATGACAAGCCGCATATGCCCCTATGGTACCTCGTTGCCGAACATGCGCTTGAAAAGAGCCTTCATATCCTTCGCAACGATATCCCACTCGTAGCGGCCGTGTACCATCGCCCTGGCCTGCCGCGTGACTTTCGATGCCTGTTCTTTGTCCGCGAGGATCTCAGCGACTGCAGCTGCGATCTGTTCTGGTGAATCTTTGTCTACCGCCCATCCGGTCGTCTGTGTATCTGGATTTCGCTTCGCATCAAAGAGGAAGTCCGCAATGCCTCCTTCTTGGGTGGCGATGACCGGGAGACCGGCAGCCATGGCCTCGACGAACGAATTGCCCATGCCTTCAGAGCGCGACGCGCGTATGAATAGGTCGCAGGCAGCAAGAGCGAGCGGCATCTCCTCATGCCCTATCTGTCCCATGAATCTTGCCCTGTCCTCGACACCAAGCTTAGCGGCAAGAGCCTTGAGTGTATCTTCGTCCGGACCGATGCCGTAGATAATGAACGCTACGTTCTTGGGTAGCAGAGGGAGCGCGCGGATCACATCATCAATCGCGTTCTTGTGGACTAGCCGTGATGTCGTGACGATGAGGACATCTCCCGGGCTCTTTCCGAGCGTCTCCTGCATACGAGCGATTTCCTCTGCTGAGTACGCTTGCTCGAAATGAGCCGTATCAACCGCGTTAGGGATGACGTGCCCTTGTCCCGAAAATCCCATTCGCTTCCCCCATGCAAGCAGGAAATTGGAGATTGCTTGGAGCGCATCGGCCCTTACAAACGCCGCCTTAAACAAAGGCCACGCAGGACGCAGCGTTCGCTCGATTTGTTCCGGCGGATCCCCTTCCTGGAGGGTGAGCAGGTACTTCACACCAGGGTGGAACCGCTTGAAGAGTCCGGCAGGAATGCCGCAGGAATGCGCCATCATCGCCCATACGCCGTCATACCGATTGGCTTGGTGGAGTTGGTGAGCCTTCCATGCAGCAAGGAGCTGGTAGAGATGCTTATTAAGGTGCAGCGGGAACTGCTCCAGGTCCTTCATGCTCGGGTTCTTTGCAGTGAAGCCGATTCGGTGTACGAGCACGTTCCCTACCCATTCGACCTTTGGGAGCGAGGAATCGAGACGGAGCGTGACCATATGGAACTCGATCTCCTCCGGCGGGAGGCGGTCAGTGATTTCCTTTATAGCGACTTCAGCCCCGCCGATGAAACGGGGATAGTAGTTGAGCGAAAAGATAAACACCTTTTTCATTTCATTGGAGCCTTGAGCAGGATGCTCGTGTATGCAAAGCGAATCTGATTGGCGAACACATCGCCAGCACCAAGGGACTTCCGAGCGGCCATGCGGCGAGCCAGCGGCGCGATGTGCCGTTCCTGAAATGCGCTTGAAGCGTACACCTGATCGGTCCTGCCAAGCACGAGTCGCAAGAACACCTTGGCATACCAGGTAAGACGCTGATCGGCTAGCGTGACCAGCAGCGGGGTCGCGCGATTGGTCAGGAGAGCTGCGGCTGCAGCATAGCTTGCCATCACGGACCATTTGAACAGGTAGCGATGCGTGCTTTCGAGCGAACGTGCTTTCTCTGCTCCGAGTGCCGGTAGCAAGAACTTATCAAAGGACGTCCCCGGTCCGACCCTGAAGATACGTGCGTTGCTGCCGAACGCTTCTTCGGCTGGGAGATCCTTCCTGCAGCGCGCGGTGATGATATCGAAGGAGAGTTCCGGCATCGTCTCAATGAGGCGAGCGAGCGCCTGCTCTGCTGGGCCTTCAATCGGCGCAAACGTAGTCGAGAACACCAGGACACGGCTCTCGACCGGAGTCCCGACCTTCGCCGTCTTCTTGAACTCCTCTATATAGGCAGCCAGACGTCGAGTCGGCTCCCATCCGAGCGCGCGTGCGCGGCTCGTATCTACCGTCGAGGTCATGCGGTTGCCGGAGCGTTCTGGCAACATGATGACTTCGCCTCCAAACAGATCAGCGACCTCTCGTATCGAGTACACGTGCTCGTCTCCGAGCCCGAACTCATCGCCCTCTCCTTTCTCGCCGACGAGAATGAGTCCTTCGACGATGTCATGTACATGTGTGAAGTTGCGGGCCTGTGTCCCCGGCGTAACTACGCCGAGCGGACGACCGGAAAGATAGAGCTGCCGGAATATTTCGACGACGGTTCCGAACGCTCCTGCACGCTCCCTCGGGCCGTATACGTTATAGAAATAGGTGATGGCGTAGGGGATGTTGAACCACGCGCCATAGTTCTTCACGAGCTCAGTGTTGGTCGCCTTGGTCCACGCGTACGGACTCTGGTCGCGCCCGATACCGCCATCGCCGAACTTAGTCGAGGAGCCTGCGTAGACGATTTTGGCGCCACGGCGCCGAACGAACTCAAGTACGGCGAAAGTTCCCGTCTTGTTCAAATCCCAGACCGCTTCGACATCTTCGAAACTCTTCTCGACGCGTGAATACTCACCGAGATGGTAGACCAAATCCGGCGACTCGGGGATCAGCTGCTCGATGTCCTTTGTATGTCCTTCACGGTACTCGACGCCAGCCACATGGTTCTCCCGACTGCCGGTGAAATAATTATCGAGGGATATGACGGTGTGACCGTCACGGGCGAGACGCTCGCATAGGTGCGAGCCGATGAAGCCCGCGCCGCCGGTGACGAGGATGGTGGACATGAGAGTTTAGGGTACGACGAATAGCAGTACGGAAGCAAGCAGGCCTTTCAAAAATGAACCGAGTCCCGACTGGGCATCCTTTTTCAGGATGACATTGCCCTGAGGCGGCACGGCCGCCCCCACTGCAGCCGGTTGAGGTGCCACAGCGGGGGCGTGTGAGTATTGGGCATACGGGGGAAGCGTTAGGGGTGCTGCCGCCACAGGCACGACCTCCTGCTCTGTTTCTATACTCGCGATAGAGGCCTGAGGTTGCTCTAAAGCGGACGCAAGGCTCCCATTGGGGAAGAGGAGGACGGGAGCGGTCGAGGTCGGGAGCCCGGTCACGGCAGAGGCAAGGCGCAGGGATGCCCGAGGAGGAAGCACCGTATCTTCGGGCAGCGTGAACTTCTTCTTCCCTGTCGACACCTTCCACAACGAGAGGTCGACCAAGCGATCGCCATCGTTAGTTACCACCACGCCTGTGTCGGAAGTCGTCGCAACGCGGACCAGCGCAGCGTCTGCAACAACCGAAAGCATGGCGATAGCAGACTGACTCTTCGCTTTCGCGCGTACCACAACGCTGTACTCTCCCGCCTCCCGATAGGCGTAGGATACCGATTCGCCTTTCTCCCTGCCGCCGTCACCGAAATTCCAAAGCACCTCCGCATCATTGCGAATCTTCCCTGTGCCGTCATATACGATGGCTTCAAACGGTGTGTGTGCCCCGACCGATACAATCCGGCTCGGACCCGGATCGAGATAGAGCTTGATGATCGGACTTGCTACCGGTATGGAAGGGGTGCTCCCTCCGACCGTGACTGCAGGCGTCGAGGTGCTTGCATCGTCGTGATCATCCGGAAGCGTGTCTACCGGTACAGCAGCGTTCATCGAGCGCGGCGTCGGAAGCGCCGCAATCCACGTCCCGCCCGAGTATTGTGGCGTCTCCTTCGCGCCAGAGGAAGGGTTCTTGCCGCCGATGCCGCCCGTGACTCCCCACCCGGCTTCGGCGTTTACCGAATCCACCTTCTCCGCGCCGTTGAAGAGCTCGAGCTTAGCGCCGGTGTTCGATATACCGTTACCAAAATTCCCACGCCAATCAGCAGTCAGTCCCGGCGCAAGCGTGGCGCAGGCTCCCGTGCTCCGAGCGATTAGATAGAAGCCGTTCCCTGCGATACCTGCGTATTGCTGGCTCGCATCTTCACCTAAATCGAGTACTTTGGCCGTGGCATTACCGGCGTTCGTGATGACTATGCTCCAGGTCGATAGGTCAATGATGTCCGATCCTCCGTTATACAGTTCGATCCATTCACAGCTAGCGCCGCCTATGTCCGTACCCATCCATGCTATCTCGTTGATTCGTACGGCAGCCGCAGCCGGCTCTGCGCAGAGACAAAGCGCACATACCAAGCACGTAAAGCGAAGTAAGAATTTAGACATCTTCCTTGAAGATAGAGCGTAGCTCTTCTTCAGGAACTTCAAATGGCTTGGCTGGGGACGTGGCTTCGGGCGCAGGTGACGGCGGCAATTCTTCGCCAAGCACTTTTTCGAGCGTGCTCTTGAGCTCTACCTTGTTGGTTTCAACTTCTTTTGCCTTGTCCTGCCTAACAATTGCGGTCATCGCACCCACTAAGGACTTTAGGTCTCCGGTTGCCGCTATCTCAGGCGATAGGGGGCTCTGCGCGCTGACGTGATCGTGCAGTGCACAGTACTGCTCTTCGCTGGCTCGCCTTGCCTCTTGTTTCCAGGACCTCGGCGGAGGCTCTATGCTCGGGATAGTGACGGCAGAAAAAGGCCGCGACCCGATGCTGTCGATCATGAGAGAAAGATAGATCTGTGAACGGCCTAGGTTCATGAGATTGTCTTTGGTGAATTCAGGTGCGAACGCGCGTTCCAACACTTCAGCATCGAACGGTCCTACGCGAAACGCAATCGTTGTTCCCACGTTCCCAAAGACGGCAGCCCGCACCTTCTCGTCCATCTGGCCGATGTACTGGTGCGAGATGATGAGATTGAGCTTATATTTGCGGGATTCCGACAGGATTTCTGAGAACGTCTGGTTAGCGAAGTTCTGGAATTCATCCACATAGAAATAGAAGTGCGGCAGGTTCTGCACCTGATCGAGCGCGACGTCAGCGCGGCTCATCGCGGCCAAGAAGATGCGGGTGGCGAGAATGCTGCCGATTAACTGCATGTTCGTCTCTCCCACCAAGCCCTTCGGGAGGTTGATGAGAAGGATCTTACGCTCGTCCATGAGTGTGCGTACATCAAACGACGATTTCGCTTTGCCGATGATGCTTCGCATGAGAGGGTCAAGCGCCATCTGATCGATCTTCCCGGTAAGCGCCGAGACCGCCTCCTTGAACTGCGAGTCACTTGCCGTCGCGAACTCTTCTACCCAGAACTTCTTAGCCACTGGGTCGCGGAGGTTTTCTGTGATTTCCTTACGGTACTCAGGATCGTTATACAGACGAGTCACAGAAAGCAGTGTCGCTTCCGGGTGCTCGAGCAAGGCGAGCAACGTGTTGGTGAGTACGTATTCAAATCGAGGGCTCCACGCGTCTGCCCAGATGCTCTTGAAGATGGTGATGAGGCTCGAGATGACCAGGTGCCGTTTCTCATACGGCACGTCCTCTATGATATTGAGCGACAGCGGGTGGTCGGTCTCATACGGCGCGAAATAGACTACGTCCTTAAGGCGGCTCTGAGGTACGTAATCGAGCAGCTTCTCTGCCGACCCTCCGTGGGGGTCGAGATAGGCTAACCCTTCCCCGTTGCGGATATCCTGAATCGCCAGGTTCTCGAGCATGGTGGTCTTGCCGACGCCTGACTTCCCTATCACATACATGTGACGGGCACGATCCTTCTGCTTGATACCGAACGGGATGCGTTTTCCGCGCGTATCGGTAGCAGCAAAGTACGTTACCCGATCGGGATTATCCATATTCCCATTATATACGTAAGAGCACTTACTGATACTGGATATACGAAGGCGACGGCGTGAGTTCGAGTACTTCCGCAGGGGTAAGGAGGCGCGTCGAGGGCGGCTTCATGTCGTTCTTATAGAAGATCTTGAAGCCGGTGAACTGGACCGGTTCCGGATATATCACCGAGTTATAGGTGTTGATCTTCTTGGCGTCGAAGCCCCACCCATCCATGACCATCAGCACCTGCACCTCAGGAAGCGGCTGTATGTTTGCGTAGCCGGTCACCATGTTCTTGGTAAAGCGGTGAATCACCAGCAGTTTCGGAGGAAGGTCATGCTGCTGCACAAGCGACTGGAGGTAGGTCGCGGCATAATTGATGTCAGCCGAAGAGAAGGTGCCGATCTCGTCTCCCGGCGGGAGCGCCCCTGGCTTCATTGAGAATTCGGGATCAAGCGCTAGATGCACGTCGGGCATCGAAAGGTATTTCTCTAGGAGCGGCAACTCCTTTTCGAGCGTCGAGTAGCCGATCTGCACCTCCAGCACCGTAATGCCGTCTATCTTCCGTGCCATAGCGATCGCACGCTCGATATGCTCGGCAGGCATCCGAAGCTTGTAGGTATTGTCCGCCTGCGGGCTTCCCTGCGCGGTGATCGCGATGTAATCGATTGCCATAACGACCGGCGTCTCTGGATCCGCCGCTTCCCATGCAGCCTTCTCTTCTTTCAGCCGGCGGATGACCTCGTCTTCGGAAAACTCGCCGAGGATTCCCATCTTGGTCGAGTAGAAGTTACCGTAATACGCGAGAATGCGATTGAACGGGAGAAGCGCTCCATGCTTCGGGTACGGTGCCTCTACTGGCCACAAGTGGGACACGGTCGAAGTACTCGTCGTCGCGACTTCATTCTCGCGATGCGCGAGATACAGCATCTTCTTATCGTAGGCAACCGTATCGAGCTTCTTGGGTTCGTCCTTCTTTTTCTCCTTGGCGACTTCCGTGTAGTCTTCGCCTTTCTCATATACCGTACTTGCCATGTACGGGAGCGCGAGCGCAGCCCCAGGGAGGATGATCGCGAGCGCGATGAGGGTAACGCCGGTCTTATTGATTTTGCGGCGGCTCATAGGGGGCGGGGGCTGCAGACGGCGCTTCCCCTGAGCGACGGGCGCGCAATGAGATGCCGGTAAGGATCACCATGATGCCGAGCACAGGAAGTATCCACGCAAGGACGTAGAGCGGGAGGCCCGCAAACGGCGAGAGGGCGATAAGGATGCCCAGGAAGATGAGAGTGGTGACACGGGACATGAATCCCAGTGTATCAAGCCGAGACTATGACCACAAACTCGCCTCGCTGCTCCCCTGGGTTATTCTTGAAATGTTCTGCGACCTCGCGCGCATCCCCTTGTATCAAAGACTCGTAGATCTTGGTCAGTTCCCGAGCGACGGTGACGGTGCGCTGTTCCGGCAGCACCTCTGCAAGCGAGGTGAGGGCCTTCTCTATGCGATGCGGTGATTCGTAGAACACGACCGCACGCTCCATATCAGCGATTTCTTTGAACAGCGTCTTCCTTCCCTTCTTGTGTGGCAGGAACCCAAGGAAGACGAACTCATGGCTTTTGACTCCTGCGATCGCAAGAGCCGCGGTGAGAGCCGAAGCACCCGGTATCGTCTCGATTTTCGTGTCCGGCAATCGGCGGCGCACTTCTGAGACCAGCTCATTGCCCGGATCAGATATGCCGGGAGTCCCCGCGTCCGTGACCAGCGCGACACGCTTATCATCTGCTAGCTGTGCCAAGATACGTTCGCTGGCAGGCCTGCCGCTTTGCGCGTGGAAAATCATGAGCGGCTTCTTGATATCGTAGCGAGCGAGCAGCTTGGCAGTCACCCGCGTATCCTCGCACGCGATAACGTCCGCTTGCTTCAAGGTATCGAGTGCCCGGAGCGTGATGTCTCCGAGGTTCCCTATCGGGGTTGCGACGACTGAAAGAGTTCCCATGGTTATGCGGCGTTACGGCCCCACTGAATGACATCCCAGAGGCGCTCATAGAGATAGTGCGCCACCATGCTGATAAGCGCAGCAACGACCGTAATCTCAAGGGATTCGATGGCTTCGCCGAGGTAGACGTACAGCAGGAGCCAGGTACCCAACGTCGCGACGATGCGCCAGACGACCGTCTTCACCAACGAACGCTTGCGTGTCTCTTTGAAGGTCATGTACGGCTGATTAGCTGATCGGCCACTTTATATATATCTCCAGCGCCCATCGTCATGACAATGTCTCCTTCCGCAGGCTCGGTCTCGAAGAATTTTCGTATCTCGGTGAAGGTTCCTGCTTTCGCGTCGGTGCCGTTCTCTTGAATCTTCCCTGCAAGAATCGCACTCGAGATGGTGCCATCATCCACTTCGCGTGCCGGATAGATAGGCGCGATGACCACTCGGTCGGCGTCCTTGAAAGCGGTCGCAAAGTCTGGAAGCAGATCACGCGTTCGGCTGTAGAGGTGCGGATGGAACGCAACATATATCTTCCCCTTCGCGCGCTTCTTTAATTCCACCAAGGTCTTGCGTACGGCCGTCGGATGATGCGCATAGTCGTCGTACACGTCTGCCCCTTTCTTAGTCTTCCCTTTGTATTCAAACCGGCGCCACGTCCCTTCAAACGAAGCAATGCTCTTGCGGAGATCCGGGTCGGCTAGCTCAGGCACGATCGCACGAGCCGCTGCCGCAGCGGCGCGGGCATTGTCTATATTGAACTCACCAGGGAGTTTCGTCTCATACGGCGGCTCCATGCGGTAGTCGATGATCTGTGCTGCAAGCCCTTCAAGCAAGGGGGCAATGTTCTTGTGCGTCGCATCCGTCACGATCACCTCCGCCTTCTCCATCAGCGTTCGGAACGCACTCTGCACATCTGCGAGGTCTTTGTAGTAATCTGTGTGATCAAGCTCGATATTGGTGACCACCAGTACCTCGGGAGAGAGCGTGAGGAAATCACGCTTGTATTCACACGCCTCGACGACGAGCAGGTCTGATTTCCCCGCCAGATAGTTGGAACCAAAATCTTTCACGATCGAGCCGACGATCGCTGAAGGTGAGGCGCCAGCATACAGCAGGATGCGCGCGAGCATGCCGGTCGTAGTGGTCTTTCCGTGCGTCCCCGCTATAGCGATAGTGCGCTTCCCTGCCGAGACGTCACCGAGTGCCTCGAAGTACGAGCGCTCCTTGAGACTCAGCTCCTTTCCGCGCATCCGCTCCGGATTGTCTTCCCATGCCGCCTCCGTATAGATGATGAGATCGGTCTCTGCCGGGACGTTCTCCGCCTTCTGTCCGATGGTCACCTCGATGCCTTTCCTGCGTAGGAGTTCTGTCGTCGGACTATCTTCCCGGTCAGAGCCGGAGACCTGGGCGCCCTGATCCTTCAGGAGCTGCGCGAGCGCGCTCATCCCGATGCCGCCGATGCCCACCATATATATGTTCTTCTCGTTCATGCTTATTTGAATTCTTCGGGCCAGTGATCCTTGAAGTACCAGAGGTGATATGGCGGAATCTCCCCTCGCTCGAACTGGTCGGCAAGGTCGTTCCACCGCTCTACCCGTTCAGGGTACCATTCTTGGCCTTGCATCAAGCGATCGTTCTTATGCTTCTGATAGATGTATTCGAATAGATCCGCCCACTGCCGGTAGTTCCCGCTTGAGACGACGCCATCGCTTCCGAAACGCTGGCTATAGGTATACAGAGTCTCAGGCACATAGAGGAAGCCGTCCGGGTAGCGCTCGGAAAGCGAAAGCAGCAGTTCCCAGTCCTCCATGGCACGCAGGTTCTCATCGAAGCGGATGCCTTCGTCGAAGCAGCGCCTCCGGTGCATGATGCCGTTGGTATCCGTGTGCAATTTCCGGTGGAAGATATCCTGCGGAGTGATCGTCTCAGGGAATTCTTCCTCACTGTTGTCGATCCTCTGCACCATCTGCCCGTCGATATGCAGCTCGAGGAAGCGATGGCCTTTCGGGAAAGCGAACACGGTATCCGGACGCGCAGTAACGGCCGCGCGCATGCGCTCGAGGTAGGTGGGGTACAGCGTATTGTCGCTATCCAAATACACGACCCATTCGCTTGTCGCGAGCGCGACTCCTGCGTTGCGTGCTGCTGATTGCCCCTTGTTCTCCTGCGTATGGAGCCTGATGCGGGGATCCTGGAACCCCTGCATGACAGACGCGGTATCGTCGACTGAGCCGTCGTCAACGACGATCAATTCCCACTCTGGGTCGGTCTGGGCGAGTACGCTACGTATCGCGACCTCAAGCGTATGGGCGCGATTATAGGTCGGGATGATGATAGAAACCGAGGACATCGGCCCACTTTACCATTTACCTCATCGACGTGAGCAGATGCACGTACTTCGAGTCTTCCCCGTGGAGAACTTCATGATGCTTCTTGCCTATGGCTTCGGTGATTGGGCCTCGGCTTCCGGTCCCTACGCGACGGCGGTCTATCTCCTTGATGGGAGCGACAAACGCGGAAGTGCCGCAGGCGAAGGCCTCATCCACGACATACAATTCTGTCAGGTCCACCGAGCGCTCCTGTGTCGGGATGCCCATATCCTTCGCTATCTCAAGGATGGTACGCCGGTTCACTCCTTCAAGTAGGTCGGTCGAGACATCGGGCGTGATAAGCACGCCGTTGCGGACGATGAATATATTGGCTGCCGAGAGCTCGCAGACATGTCCTCCGACGTCGAGGAAGATGCAGTCGTCGTAGCCGCTATCGAGCGCATCTTGCCTGGCAAGGACTGAGTTCACGTACGCACCGTTCACTTTCGCCCTGGAAGGGACCGCGTAGTCCGGGATGCGGCGCCATACGCTCGTCTTGAGGCGCGTGCCGTCCTGCGGGACGATAGGCGCCGCTTCGTACAGGAAGATGCTCACGATGGTTTCGAGGCCGCGCGAGCGCGTGCCTGGGACAAGCGCATTGACGTGCACCGTCACGCGGACGAACACATCTTCAGTGACGGCATTGGCGGCGATCGTCTGTCGTACCGCATCGGTGAACGTGTCTTCCGTCCACTCCTTCTCGAACGTATCGATGCCGATGATGGAGGTGGAATCAAGGAGACGCCTGAAATGTTCCTTGAGGCGAAAGGCGGCGAGCCCATTGGGAGTGACACAGACCGGCAGGACGGTGTAGACGCTGAGCCCGTACAGGACCGCCGAGCTAGCGACGCTCAGATGCGCTTCCCCGATAGGGACTATCTCCTTCCCGAAAAACACCTTGTCGTAGATGCGAGCCATTCCTAGATAGTAACAAAGGATATACGTCTTACGTTTCTTTCTCGAGCGAAGACTTCTTCGGAACTATCTTCCGACCGTAGAACATGCTCCCCAGACGCTTGAACCGATCAGAGAGATCGGTCGTGAAAAACGTGATGCCGCGCCGACGCACGAGGCGTGACTCTACTTCAGGATGCCGAGACAGGTAGTCTTTGAGCTTGCGCGCGACGACCCGTCCTCCGGAGATGATGCGGACGTTCTTACCGACGATTCTCCGTACTGCGCTCTCGATGTGGCCGTAATGAGTGCAGCCGAGGATGAGCGTGTCTATGCGCTTCTTGAGAAGCGGCTGCAAGTACTGTTTCAGGACCGCGATGGCTGGCGCTGACCTATGTTCCCCTTCCTCGATAAACGGGACGAGGAGCGGCGCTGCTTGCTGGAATACGGAGATCGTTGAATCTTGTTTCTTAAGTTCTTTGATGAATGTGCCCGAGAGTACGGTCCGGGTCGTTGCAAGTACGCCGATACGCTTCCCTCCTCGTTCTACGGCTTCTTCCGCGGTAGGCACGACCACTCCGAGTACCCGGCGCTTCGGGTACCGTGAAGGTAGGTACTGCTGCTGCACCTGGCGCAGGGATTCGGCTGAGGCGGTGTTGCAGGCAATGATCACTAACTCGCAGCCTTGCTCGAAGAGGAAATCGACCGCCTCAAAAGTGAAGCGGTCGACCACCTCAGCCGAACGCGTTCCATATGGAGCGCGAGCGGTATCTCCTAAGTACACATAGCGGTACTGCGGCATCGCTTTCACTATGTCTTTCAACACCGATAGGCCGCCGAAGCCCGAATCGAAGACGCCTACGTATCCTTTGCTACGACTCATGCTAGAGGGAGTGCACTAACGCATTAAACTGATCTCCCCGATCGTATTCGTTCTTGAACATACCAAAGGAAGAGAACGCCGGGGAGAAGAGAACGACATCGCCCGCAGACGCGAATGTAGCAGCTTCTCCAACAGCTGATTTCAAATCACCATAGACGGAAGCGCCTGGAAGCAGCGGGAGGACACGGTCGGTGCCGGTACCAGCGAGCATGATGACGCGTTTAGCTCGGACCTCTATCTCATCGAGCAGCTCGCGCATCTCGAGGCCCTTGTCGTACCCACCCATGATGAGGATGGGGTGCTTCCCGAGAGAGCCTAGGGCACAGAGCGCAGCGATGGTCGCCTCCGGCGTCGTAGCGGTAGTATCGTTATAAAATTCGATTCCATTTACTTCGCGCACCATCTCAAGCCTCCCGGGAACGGCACAAAAGGACTGGAGTGCTGTGCGGATGATATCGCCATGGATATCGAGCGCACGTGCCGCAGCGATCGCACACGCCGCGTTCTTGAGATTATGCGTGCCCGGGATCCTGAGCTCCACGCCTTCGATATCCCGCATATCGGCGATGAACGGCTCAACCGGCGGCATGGGATATTTCTTCTGGATCGCTTCTGCCGCTTCGATGCCGACGATGAACGTATCACCCGGTCGCTGATGCAGGAAGATCTCGGCCTTATCCGCCAGATAGGCGTCCATATCTCCGCCGTAGTAATCCATGTGATCGGGATAGAACGTCGTAAAGACCGCGACATCAGGGCTGATTCCCTCTTCGCGGAACCCTTGCAGCTGCCAGCTGTCTAGCTCCAAGACCGCGATCGTCTCGCTCGTTACTTCCGGAAGCAAGGCGAGCGTCGAGACGCCCCGTATGTTGCCACCCAAAAGCATCCGCTTCCCTGCCGCTCGCAGGATATGCGCGATCATCTCGGTCGTCGTGGTCTTACCGCGCGTGCCCGTTATGCCGACGAGGACGGCGCCTGCTTCGCGCGCGTATCTGGCAAACAGCGCAGTCGACATCGCAACCGGGATTCCGTTCTTCTTTGCTTCTGCTATGAACGGAGAATCTGCGGGCGTCTTAGGCGCCTTGAGGATCAGGTCGCGGTCGCGGAAGTCTTCGAGCCGATGTTCGCCTAGCGTGTAGCGAATCGACGGGAACGCCGAGAGCTGCTCGAGAGACTCCGCCAATTGCTCCTTGGTCTTGAGGTCCGTGACGATGAGATCGGCACCGGCCTCCGCCAGATACCGTATGTCCCCTACCCCTCGGCCGAGGAGCCCGAGTCCCATGACGGTTATCTTTGTGCCGCGGAAATGGGAGGAGGCATCCATAGACGCATCCTACCAAGAGAATTAGTCGCAGGCGACGGTGACGTCGGTGTCGACGCGCGAGATCTTGTCATCGCTTTTCGGCACCACCACTAGCTGGAAGGGGCTCGTAAGAGCATCTGTAGTGATGCAGCCAGGGCCAGGCGCTGTGTGCACGATGGTGATGGTGCGTGTTCCTCCCTGGTCGACAACCTCGGTGACGTCGACATCGTAGCCGCCCGAAGACTTCTGTCCGTCGAAGACCGCAATCACGTTCTCTGTAGCAAAGTCGACATCAGGGATTCCTGGGGAGCCTGGTCCGTACGCGAGCCGCCACACATCGGCCAGCTGCGCGTAGTTAGTAACGTGATAGTTCTTCTTCTCCGTCATCACGGCGGCCGTAGAGCCCTCCCCGATTACCTGGATCATCGCCTTTGCCGAAGGGCCAGTAGGGGCCGCAACGGGGCTCGCCACGAAGATGACGACGCCTACGATTATGGCTATGACGCACATCCCCAGGAGGATCATCGTGTCTCGCTTCATATGACCAGTATAGCCCTTGGGAGGCAGGTTCTCGGGATAGCCTGTATATAAGTGGTGCGCGCGGTAAGATTCGAACTTACGACCGCTCGAGTATCAGTCGAGTGCTCTACCAACTGAGCTACGCGCGCAATAGGGCGATACTACCAGAAACGGCAGTTCCTTTCCAGCGTAGCCCAACTCCCCTCTTGGCGTATGTCCGGCGCTAAGTATACTTATGTCATGCCAGAGGATTTGTCCGCATTTCGGGTTTCCGAAGAAACGTCTAACAAGAACGTTCTCCTCTACCGCTTCATAGACAGTGCGATTGAAATCCCCGATGATGCCGAGCACGGAGACTGGACGAGCAAGATGGTCGAATTCGCGACCATCCAGGAAATAATGCAGACGTACAAGGAGAGACGTCTCCCTACCCCGGAAGAGCTCATAAAACGGAGGCAGGAACTCCAAAGAGAGCTCGATCCATACCTCTTGAAACAGTTCAAGAACAGAAGGAAAAGCGTTCTTAAGAATTCGCTGCACGTGGCCAATCGACCGCACGGGCACGGCAAAGACAGCTACGTCTATTTCTACGGCTCCCTTAAGGACTTCCATGACTCCCCGGACGTACCGCGGTACGTGCAGAAATATTCAGTTCCGAGCAAAGAGGTGGGCCCTGACAACATAGAATACCTCCATAAGAAATACGCAATTCTGCGAAAGATTCTCGGCGATCACATTCCGCGCGCTTGGTTCGTTCTCGGTGAGTTCCGACACGGTATCCCCAGGCACAAACTGGGTACTTTCCACACCTCTTTGCGAGCAATCACCATTCAACGCGAAGTGCGCGGAAAAACCTTCGCCGAGATGACCAACAAGGAGCGGCAGCGCCCTGAGGTGCAGCGAGCACTCAAAGTGGCGGTCGAGAAGTACATGGAGGCGCGTTCGTTCCTACGAGAAGCATGTCTTGGTGCCGGAGTGGATTCTCGCGCCTTCGAGCTGGACCTCGATGTAGGTGAAATGTCACCCGACACCAACGAGGTGGAATTCAATCCAGACAGTTACTCCTCTCCAAACGCGATGTACGACGAGCGCAAGAAGAAAGTCGAATTTATCGACATGGGCTGGGGAGCATGGAACTCCGACAAGGAGAGGGTCTACGACCACATCATGAGCAGAGACGATAAGCTCTAGCGCTCTCCCCACTCTGACTTTGCTCCATCCGTCCCTCTATATATACTTAGAGAAGTAAATGATTCGCCGCGCACGAGCACGGGAACCAAAACACCTCCGGCAACAGGTCCGGGCGTCTACTGTTGAAGAGAAAATGCGAAGGCATAAGAACAAGGAACGCATCTGGCGCAGGTGCGTTCAGCGACTTGCTTTCGCCAAGCAGGAAGCATAAGTAAAAGCCCCACCTAAGGGGCTTTTCTGTTTGTAGCAAAAGGTTTGGAGGAACAATGCGCTCTTGTGTTCCGCCTATTCGCAAGCCTTAGAGCGTCAATTGAGCGCTCCAAGCCTTGCACCGGGATACGTTATCCGGCGTCCGAGTACCGTTTAAGGACGAGTACTATGCTCCTCATAACTGTTCTTGCGAACAGCCGATCGACTGAGATGCTTCTTCCGAAGACATCGGTTCCGATTGGATATGATCCACGACCAGCTTCCGCTAGCCGTGCCTTGTTACGACTTACTCCCTGTCATTGAATTTACCGTAGTCCTCTACGAGAGAGGATATCGGGTACCTCCAACTTCCTTGAGTTGACGGGCGGTGAGTACAAGACTCGAGAACGTATTCACCGTGGTATGGCTGACCCACGATTACTAGGGATTCCGGCTTCAAGAGGTCGGTTGCAGACCTCTATCCGTACTAGGGTTCGCTTTTGGGATTTGCTCCACCTTACGGTATTGCTTCCTTCTGTACGAACCATTGTATCACGTGTGCGGCCCCGGGCATCAAAGGGACATGCTGATCTGGCGTCATCCTCACCTTCCTCCCCCGTGAGGGGGCAGTCTCGCCTGACATAAGTAACAGACAACGAGGGTTGCGTTCGTTACCCCACTGAAGGGAACAGCTCAAGCCACGAACTGACGACGACCATGCATCACCTGTCCAGCACCCTCGAAGGCTTCCTATCTTTCGATAGGCGTGCAGCTGGATTTCTAGCCCGGGTAAGGTTCTTCGCTTGTCGACGAATTAAGCCACATGATCCACCCCTTGTGCGAGTCCCCGTCTATTCCTTTGAGTTTTAATCTTGCGATCGTACTACCCAGGCGGCTCGCTTACCGCGTTAGCTTAGTCCCACAGAGGGTCGATACTCCGTAGAACGAGCGAGCAGCGTTTAGGGCCAGGACTACCGGGGTATCTAATCCCGTTCGCTACCCTGGCTTTCGTGTGTGAGCGTCAGAAACAAACCAGTGCACTGCCTTCGCCTTTGGTGTTCCCCACGATATCAACGGATTTCACCCCTACACCGTGAGTTCCATGCACCTCTTTTGCTCTCAAGCTATGCCGTTTCCCCCGCTGACCGTAGGTTGAGCCCACGGATTTTACGGAAGACTAACATAGCCGCCTCGACACCCTTTACGCCCAGTGATTCCGGGTAATGCTTGGGGCCTCTGTATTACCGCTCCTGCTGGCACAGAGTTAGGAGCCCCTTATTCCTGTGGTACCGTCAATAATTTCGTCCCACATAAAAGATGTTTACGTGCCGAAGCACTTCGTCCATCACGCGGCGTCGCTCCGTCAGACTTTCGTCCATTGCGGAAGATTCTCGACTGCGGCCTCCCGTAGGAGTATGGGCCGTGTCTCAGTCCCATCGGTGGGGATCGGGCTCTCACCCCCCCTAAACGTCGTAGCCTTGGTAAGCCGTTACCTTACCAACAAGCTGATATTGCGCAGGCCTCTCCCGAAGCGATAAATCTTTACACTTTCGTGACTATCTGGAATTACCCCGTCTTTCGACGAGCTATGCCAGACTTCGGGGGGAGTACCTACGTGTTACTACCTCGTCTGCCGGTTACCCTTGCGGGTCCCCTTGACTTGCATGCCTTATCCACGCCGCCAGCATTCACCCTGAGCTAGGATCAAACTCTCATTAAGAATAGGCGGAACACAAGAATTCACTTGCTTCCTTTCCTTACCTTTTGCTCTAGTGTTTATACTAGGTTTATTCAGTTGTCGAAGAACAAAATGCCCCCCATCCCTAAAGAGATGAGGGAGCAGTCGGTTGATACTACAGGAGCCTCCGGGGGGCGTCAAGCCGGCAAAAGCCTTGTGGATACTGGGTATAATGGCCGCCCCCAGGGGGAGATGCTACACTGGGGCTACCTATGAGCAACCTACGAGAAACCCGTTTCCGAGAGGAGAAGTCGAAGAGTAAGCCCCCCTATCGAGACGGTAGGTGCCTGGAAGGCGCAGGCAGAGCGCCTCGTCCACCTCATCGATACCAACCTCCCGATTATGGATGACGACTCTATGCGAGCAGGCCTCGCCAATGAGGCGGATCGATTGATCAACATTGATCTCTCACCTCTTACAAACGATGGCGTTACCAATCTTGAGACAGACTCTCTTACGAGCACGTTGAGCAGGCTTCGCGATAAGCTGCGCAATGGTCGCGAACGTTTTGCCGCCTAACGTGAAAAACTTGCAGGGATCTCTGGGGAGCGTAGAATACATGGAGCCGTCACACCTTGGCCTATGCGCCTAACGCTACCAAAGCGCGAGTATGTAGTCGTGTCAGTCGGAGGATCCCTGATCGTTCCGGACCAGATCGACACTGATTTTCTAGCTCGCTTTCGGGAACTGATACTGCGCAAGGTCAAGGAAGGAGTCTCCTTTTATATCGTCACTGGCGGGGGTAAGTTAGCGCGCCGCTACCAGGACGCTGCTAAAGCAGCGCGGGGTGATCTATCAAACGAAGACGCAGACTGGATCGGGATACACTCGACGCGCCTTAATGCGCACCTGTTCCGCACCATCTTCTCCGAGCTCTCCCGCGACCGCATCGTCAAAGACCCAACCAAGGCGCTCCGCGGCAGCGACGCGGTCATCATCGGCTCTGGATGGAAGCCAGGAAACTCGACGGACTATTGTGCGGTCATGGCCGCGAAGAAACTGGGCGCTAAGAAGCTGGTGAACCTTTCTAATATTGATTACGTGTACGAGAAGGACCCGCGCACGAATCCGGAAGCAAAGAGATTCGAGAAAATGTCGTGGGATGACTTCCGAGCGCTCATCCCGAAGGATTGGGACCCAGGCCTCTCTTCCCCATTCGATCCTATCGCTGCGAAAGAAGCAGAATCTATGGGGCTCGAGGTTGCCATCATGAACGGCGCGAAGCTAGACGAATTCGAGAAGTATCTCGACGGTCAATCGTTCGCAGGAACCACTATTTCGTAACGTCTTTGCGGGTAAGCCGCTGATACGTCAGGACGAGCCACTGGATACCTACAATTCCGCTGCCGATTGCTGCGAGCCAAAGTTCTAGGGTGATATACGTGGCGGCGATGGTCAGAAGCGCTACTCCGGTTGGGATACTGGAGAGCAGAGGCGGCTTCTCTTTCGTAAAAAGCATCGGTACCAGCGTGAGGCAGAACACCACCTGCATCGCGACGAGTACGTAGTCCTGCCACATAGTCAGGCGGCGCGCACCTTCGCGAGTATCGCTTCGATCTTTGCGTGGAGTTCTTCTTCGGTGCCGTTGTTCTCGATAGTGAAATCAGCCATCTTCATGACCCCGAACACGTTCATGTCCCAGTGCTCGCTTGATGCCATCTCACGGTCTTCCTCGATGACGAACTGCTCGAAAGAGATCTGATCGGTAGAAGAGCCGCGAGTAACCACCCGATCATAACGGGCCTGTCGGTCAGCATCGATCGCGATGATAGACGCACCCGCAGCCTTAAGAAATTCGGCTTCGCCTACGGTACGCACTGACTCGACAATCGAATCCTTTCCCCCCTCCTGCGCGCGACCATGCAACGTCTCTATGACGTGCGCTGGGTGATGCTTCTGGCGTAGCTCGTTGGCGACGTCCCGCATAGAGCCCCGGTGCTCCGGGAGTCCGCGCGCCCGTATTTCCTCGAGCAGGAATTCCCGCACCGAATGATGTTCGAATCCCTTCTGTACAAGATACTCAACGACCGTACCCTTCCCTGCTCCTATCGTTCCGGTGATGCCGAGGATCATAGGGATAGTGTAACCCCCCTATGCTTCCTTCTGTTTGAACATTTTGGCGAGCGGGACCAGGAGCGGAGCGGAGCGGCAGACCGAGGAGAAGGTGCCGATCACGACGCCAACCAAAATCACGAGCGAGAAATTGCGGGTGACTTCAGGGCCCCAGAAGTAAATCGCAAGAAGCGCAAGAACGACCGTAAGCGACGTGTTGATGGAGCGGCCCATCGTCTCGTCGATGGATCTGCCGATGGTAGTCTCGAACGGCTCCTCTAGTTCCTTCTCTATGTTCCACTTCAAGTGCTCACGGATACGGTCGAAGATGACGATGATGTCATTAACGCAGTAGCCCAGGAGTGCGAGGAGTGCGACCACGAACAGGATGTCTGCTTGTGCTCCGGTAAAGTGCGCGAGGATGGCGAAGAACCCGGCAGGGACAATGATATCGATCGCGAGCATGAGCACGACGACGAGCCCGTAGCCCCAAGACGGGACGGGACGGGAGACCTTCCGGAAGGCCCAAGCGATGTAAAGAACGATGACGACAGTGACTGCCATGATGGCGTAGAGCGCCTTGGTCGCTAGCTCAGAGCCAAGCGATGGCCCGACAGAGTTAGAGCGCATGACCGTCAACGGGCTTTCCCCTCCCTGGGAGAGAGCAGAGATGACCGCGTCGCGTTCTTCAGGAGAAAGCGTTCGAGTCCGGAGCACGACGCCTTTGTCGCCACTCTCGCGGAGCGAGATTTCTCCGAGCGGGACACTTGAAACATCTTCTTTTAGGCCAACGATGTCAGGGCGCTCACCGACATACTCTACTTCCACAAGAGATCCTCCAGTAAAGTCGATTGAAAGCGGGAGCCCGAGGAACACGAGCGCGGCAATCGCCACGCCGAGAATCAGTCCCGTGAGCCAGAAGAAGAATGTGCGATATTTTATGACAAACATAGGATTATGGGCGGAAGCCGCTGCCGGTTAGGAATCTCCAGGTGCCGCTTCCCTTCTCTGGGAGGATAGCCAACAGAAGGAGGCGGGACATGAAGACGGCAGAGATGAGAGAGATAATGACGCCCAGACCGAACACCAGCGCGAAGCCCTTCACGACTGACGTACCGAGCCAGAAAAGAATGATCGACGAGATGAGCATGGTGAGGTGGCCATCGCGAATCGCCGGCCACGCACGGCCAAAGCCGATATTCGCCGCATCACGCGGGTCCTTGCCGTTACGCAGCTCCTCTTTCATACGTTCGAATATAAGGACGTTGGCATCCACCGCCATACCAATCGATATGATCAGTGCCGCGATACCCGAGGCAGTGAGGGTGACAGGGATGAACTTGATGAGCGCGACCGTCGCAAGCACGTAGATCACGAGTGCAACAACCGAGACGAGCCCAGGAAGGCGGTACCAAAGAATCATGAAAAGCGAGACCAGAAGAAAGCCAATCGCCGCGGCCTCGAGACCTGCTTGGTATGCGCCTGCGCCCAAGGTAGGCCCGACCGTGTTGCTCGAGACTAGCTCAATAGGCACTGGGAGCGCTCCGAAGTTCAGGTTCTGTACCAAGTCGCGTCCTTCTTCAGGGGTGAACTGCCCGGTAATCGTAGCGATGCCTCCTGGAATCGCTTCGCGGATGACCGGAGTTGAGATAGGGGCGCCGTCGAGGAAGATGGCGAGCGTCTCGCCGGTGTTCTCGCGGGTCAGAGTCTCGAAGATGCGCGCTCCTTCTTCAGTGAAGGTGAGCACGACGACTGGTTCATTCGCGAGCGTGCCTCCCGTTCCTGCGCCGAACTGGAGATCGGCATTCTTGAGATAACGCCCAGTGAGACCGGTATCGATGAAGGTCATCTCACCGTCGACTAGCTTACCTAGCTTGAACTCGAGGAGAGGTGTCTGCCCAATCGAATCGACAGCAGCCTTCACATCGGTGACGCCAGGGAGCTCGACGAGGAGTCGATCTTCCTGCGCTCCAGCAACCGCGCTTGAGCGTTCCAATTGCACCAAAGGCTCTGCGACGCCGAAGACGTTCACGCGGCGTTCAATCACGTCGCGGAGCGAATCGAGCGCTCCTTGCTTGTCAGTAATGACGGAGCTCGTGTCCGCCCGGTAGATGAGTTCCGTGCCACCAGCCAGGTCCAGGCCAAGGCGTACGGGGAACGAGGTCGTTGGCCCATTGGTAGAGAGGGCGAACCATCCGACGAGCCCTCCTACGATGAGGACGGCGATTGCTGAGGCGATGCGCATGAGCGGTAGTGTACGCCGTCTGAGGGCCTATGCCAACTCCCCCCTAGAGCGGATAAGCTGGGCGGTGTTCTTGAATAAACAAGAGACCGCAACCGGGCCGACGCCTCCTGGGACCGGGGTAAAGAGGGTGGCTTTCTTGGCACAGTCTGGATGCATGTCGCCGGTAACGGCGCCTCCTGCCCCGCTCGTGCCTGCATCAACGAGAACGACACCTTCTTTCACCATCTCAGGACGGATGATATGCGCGGCGCCTGCTCCTGAAATCACCATGTCCGCATGTGCCAGCAAAGAGAGCTTGTCCGCTTCAGACGTCTCCTTATCTACGAACGAAACCTCTGCTCCCATACGTGCGAGCAATGTTCCGGTCGGAAGCCCGACCAATTTCCCTTTCCCGACGACGACGGACCTCTTCCCTGCAACCGATACCCCGCTTCGATTCAAAATCTCGACGATGCCTGCAGCAACCGGAGGGACGAGCGCCCCTGGCACGTCATCCATAAAGCGTGCGTACGCTTCTTCCGAAAGGACATCCGAATCCTTTTCAAGCGGGATAGTATTCAAAATCCTCTGCCAATTGAGGTGTTCCGGGATCGGGAGCTGTACGATGACCGCATCGGCTCCTGGTACGGCGATCGCTGCGATGATTTCCTCCTCGCTTGCATCGTCAGCCAGCTGCACCACCTCTAACTGCATACCGGCACTCTCTGCCCTCGATTTCTTGATGCTCAGATACGACTGCGTCGCTGGGGATGGACGCACGGTTATGGCACGTACGACTGGGACGCGACCTTCAAGCGAGGACTTGACCTCAGAGAGCACAGTAGAAGCGATGGCGCGGCCGTCGACGATCATACGATTCCGCGTTCCTTCTTTAACCACTCGAGTCCCTCTTCAAGCATGACTTTCGGTTCCCAGCCGAGGAGCTCCTTGGCTTTTCGGATATCTCCGAAGGTATCGCGCGCCTCTAGACGGGCAGGGATATAGATCTTTTCCCCTCCGATAAGGTCCGCGAGATCGTTCATCGATACGTTCCTTCCCGCGGCGATATTAATCACTTCCCCCTTTCCCACCTTCGCACTGTCCATGGCAAGAATGTTCGCGCGAACGATATCAGAGATGTGGGTGAAGTCACGTGTCTGCGTACCGTCACCTGTTATAGGGAGCGCCTCTCCGTTCTTACGGAGAGCAAGGAACTTCGGAAGCGCGAGCGCATAACCTCCGTCAGGACGCATGCGAGGTCCGTAGACACTGAAGTAACGCAAGGAGACCGTCTCAATCCCGTACACTTCCGAAAAAACACGGGCATACTGCTCACCTATGTGCTTTTGCAGGCCATACGGATTCATCGGGCGCGGAATCATCGTCTCGACCAACGGAAGCGTATCTTGGTTGCCGTAGCACGAGCTGGAAGCGGCATAGACGACGCGACGGACCTTCGCATCGCGCGCAGCCAGAAGAACGGAAAACGTCCCGTTGACGTTTGCGTCATGTGATTCCTGTGGGTAGTCGATGGAATACGGGATACGCGGACGAGCGGCTTCGTGGAAGACGGTGTCTGCGCCGGAGAATATTTCCCGCATCGCTTCGGTATCAAGGATATCCTTCTCGTGAAAGACGGCTCCCTCAGGGACATCTTCGCGCACTCCCGCGAAAAGATTGTCGACGACGTGCACGTCATATCCTTCGGCCACGAACGCTTCGGCAAGATGCGAACCTATGAACCCCGCGCCGCCCGTGATTACTACCTTACGCTTATCCATGAGTATAGTTATACGCTACCACGTGACCGACGCGACTCTGCGGGAACGAATGATTCATAAACACCATCCGTGTAACGGAATGCGTCATACCCTTCATACTTGTACTCGTAGCCTAATCTGGCGGTCACCTTAGATCCGTCAACGGCAATCGGGTAGGAGTACCCCCTCCACGCTCCCGGCCCCGTCGGAATCTTCCCCCGGGTCAGGTGCCAGAATATATAAAACGGTATGCGGACCATCCACGGGTAGACCGGAAGAGTGCTCTTCCCCACCGCCTTGGCCATATCAGCCCCGAGCACGACAGGCCCTGGCGGGCAGATGTTGAACACTTCATAGGAGCCCGCGGGCTCCCCGAATGCCAGACGCTCAGTAATGCCGACGACATCATCTTCATGGATGAATTGCCGCACCCACTTAGGGGTGACGGGAACGAAAGAGACCATCGCCGAGATGACACGGTACACAAATGAGTCCTTCATCTGGCCGGCCAATGTTGCCTGCAGTCCGAAGCGGATACGCATGAAGCGCCCTCGGGGACCCGTGATCGCTGCAGGGCGCAAGACAGCGACCTGCACGTCCTTGTTGGCCCGCTTCTCAAAACGTTCCTCGAGATGCTCCTCGGCGATGCGCTTCTCTTCCGCGTAGAGGTATTCGGATTTTCGAAAAGGTTCTTCCTCTTTGTAGCGATGATCAATTGAGTTCTCTGGGAACGAACCATAGGACGCGACGGTCGAGTAATGAACGAGTCGCTTTACGAACGCATTATCAAACGCGAACTCGAACACACAGTCGGATCCGTCTATGTTCCATTTCCAAGTAAGCGCTCGATCGCCGTAGAGTTCACGTATCTGCCACGCCGTATGGATGACGATATCTGGCGCGTAAGAGGAGGCCTCCTTCTGCCACTCGTCGGCCGTATTCATCTGCAGATAGAGCAACTTCGGCTCGTCCTTGATCAGGTCGGGGACGGGCTCCTTATCCATCCCGATGATACGCTCTACATCGTCGCGAGCAGCGAACTTCTCGACGAGCATCGTGCCGACATAGCCGGCGGCGCCTGTGATGAGAATGGTGTGTTTGGAGTTCATACGGTCGAAGGGTCTACTCTACCAGCTCCCTACGCGAAAGAACATGCGGTTCATGGTCTTAAGCGCGATCACGAGATCAAGCGCAAGCGAGCGCTTCTTCAGATAATAGAAATCGTACGCGAGCCGCACTTTTGTCTCCTCGATGGATTGCGGGCTTATGTTTCCCGGCTCGTACTGCTGACTGATCTGCGCCCAGCCGGTGATGCCTGGCGTGACCAGATAGCGGGTATGGTAATACGGTATGGCGTCAGCAAGGCGCTTCCCCAAGGCTTCGATATCGCTTCGTGGGCCGATAAGCGAGAGCTCGCCGGAAAGCACATTTAGAAACTGCGGAAACTCATCCAAGGAGGTGCGGCGCAAAAGAGCGCCGATTTTCGTGACCCGGTTTTCCTGGTTCTCTCCTGCCCACGCTCCTGCATCGCTGTGCTGCATGCTCCTGAATTTATAGGCACGGATACGTTTGCCCCGCTCCCCCATGCGGTCTTGAACGATAAACAACGGTCCCGGTCCCTCGAGTCGCTGTGCGAAGAATATAAAAGGTATGGCGATAATAGTTATGACCCCCATCAGGATCCCTCCCACCACGTCGATCAGGCGCTTAGCGACACGATAGAAGAACGAGGCTTTCGCGAGACGCTCGAGGAACCGACCATGAGGGACTGATGCGAGTGGGACGCGGTCGAATACCTCCTCATAGATATCGATGAACGATACGATTTCCAGATGTGAGAAGTCAGACAGCCGCGAAAGCACGGGTTCAAGATCAGGAGCATCCGTATCAACGACCACGATTTCGATCTTACTATCCGTGAGCGCCTGCACGAGCTCGGACTCCGTCACGGTGCGCGGATTAAGAACCACGGGGAACGTAAGCCGGTAACGAGGACTGCCGTTCACTTCTTGTGCTAGCAACTCTGCATCTTCTCCGGACGCAATAAGTGCCGCCGGGTACCGCACGGAGCGAGTGGCAAGGCGCGGGTATACCGCAAGGCGCCATAAGAAGATGAGCAGGAGAGATATGACAAGGTAAATGACAAGATTGGTCTTCGGCGCGATCGCGATACCTGGAGCCAGGAAGAAGAAGAGCGCAGCCAGGACGACGTTAACGACCTGGGTACGCATGATGGCGTCGGGCCATCGACTCTTGAGGAGAATGACCCCTTTCCCGTATAGGCCCGAGATATAGAAGACAAGGAACCAGAGCGCGAAGAGAAACGCGAACGGCCCTAGGTGATCGAGCCAGGAATCGGCGCTCGGGAGCGTCCGGTAGCGCACCAGGAGCGTAAGCCAAAGGGCCGCTACGAAGACGGCCAGATCGCCCAGGAAAAGAAGAGCCGCACTGCGGCTGCCACCAAGTGTCATGATGCCAAGGTTATACTATAGAACACTTCGGAGCGCATATACGTTACTGAAATCAGGTCGATGAAACTACTCTACGTCATCACGAAAGCCAACTGGGGCGGCGCCCAGCGCTACGTCTGGGACCTCATGGAGGCCGCTTATAAAGAAGGCCACGAGCCTGCCCTCGCCTATGGGGAGCCTGGGCTCCTCTCGGAGCGCGTCCAGGCGGCCGGTCTCCCTTGCTTCCCTATTTCGGGCTTTACTCGCGACCTTTCCTTGGGAAGCGAGGTCGAGGCGTTCACATCCTTACTCGCGCTTATCGAAGAAGTAAGACCAGACGTCGTCCATGTAAACAGTTCGAAAGCAGGGCTCGCGCTTCTGGCGGCGCGCTTCAAGGGGGTCCGGAAGATCCTTTTCACCGCTCACGGTTGGGCCTTCAATGAGGAGCGTCCCTGGTTCCAGCGGATGCTTTTGCATGTGGTGTACGCGATTACCGTCCTCCTTTCGCATGAGACCATCTGCGTGTCTGAGGCCGTCCGCCGCGATATTGGCTGGGTACCGGGACGAAAGCGAACGCTGATATATAACGGGATCGATGCCCCTGCATTCAAAAGCCGCACTTCTGCGCGCGAATCGATTCGGCCTGAATTAAAAGACAAAGTATGGATGGGTATGCTAGCAGAGCTGCATCCGACCAAGCGGATCAAAGACGCTATTGCGGCACTGGCAGAGCTCAAAGATGAACAGCCAGACCTCGTGCTCGTCGTGCTCGGCGAAGGCGAAGAGCGTGCGCGTTTGCAGGAGCAGATACTCAACGCCGGACTTTCTGAACGGGTCATCCTCGCCGGCTTCGTGCAAGATGGCTCTTCATATCTTCCTGCATTTGATTTTTTCCTCATGCCGTCGCGCGTCGAAGCGCTCGCCTATGCGCTCATCGAAGCGGGGTACGCAGGGCTCCCGGTCATCGCATCACGCGCAGGCGGCATGCCTGAGGTCGTGAAGCACGCAGAGACAGGGCTTCTCGTACAGCCAAGGAACCCGCACGTGCTTGCGCGCGCCATCCGGCGGACACTCGAGAATCCGGAAGAGGCGAAAGAGTTTGCAAACAAGCTGCAGAGTTCCGTGACCAAGCGATTCTCTAAGGAACGAATGGTGCGCGAAACCTTCGCGCGGTACTAGCCCTCGTATTCCTGCCCTGCCCTGTCCCTCGGGACGCTTCTGGCGTGCCGAGACAACGACGCGACGATACCGAGCGCCGTGAATTCCATGAGGATATGCGAACCGCCATAACTCATGAATGGGATGGTAGTGCCGGTCACCGGCAGGAGCCCGAGATTGATACCTGCGTGTATGAAAAGGTGCGCAGTCAGGAGTATCACTACCCCGATAGTGAATAAGGCGTCAAAGTTGGTCGCGGCTCTGCGCGCGATAAGTAACAACTGCAGCAGTAGCAACCCAAATAATATAAGGACGAGCAAGATCCCGACAAAGCCCCACTCTTCAGCGAACGCAGCGAAGATGAAATCGGTCTCGTATTCAGGAAGGAATCGGAGCTTGCTCTGCGTCCCATAGCCGATCCCCTTCCCGAAGAGCTCACCGGAGCCGACCGCCACCACTGCCTGGTACGCGTTGTATCCGCTGCCTCGTATGTCGGCGGCGGGATTCAAGAACGAGACGATGCGCGTACGCTGGTAATCATGGAGCCCGAAGGACCATAGGCCCGCAGCAACCACTGCCCCGAGCACGAAGACGATTGCCAAATGTTTCTTTGATATGCCGGAGACGAGGACTACGCCGAACCAGATGGTGCCCATGATGACCGCCGTACCGAGGTCTGGCTGCAGCAAGATAAGGAGCATCGGCAGGGCCGCATAGATGCCCGAGAGGATGATATGGAAGACGTGACCTATCTCCATGTGACGCCTCGAAAAATACTTGGCCATGAGCGCGATGAATACGATCTTCGCTGCATCAGCCGGCTGGAACGAGAATGCACCGAACGAGAACCAGCTCTTAGCGCCCGATATCTCAGGCGCGACCAGCAAGAGCATCACTAACAGCGCGAGCGTCCCCAGGTAGCCAACGATGATAACCGTGGTGCGACGCAGGAAGTGCATGTCGATAGACGCGCAGACGATGAACGATATGGTGCCGAGGAGGATCCACAGCAACTGTCGAGGCGCCAAGGACCCTTCGCCAAAAGTGTGCATGGTGAGGACTCCCAGAAGTGAGAGCGCTATCGGGATAGCGACCAGCGTCCACGACCCCTGCAGTCCTAGGAACGCCCTGGCCCGGAGTTCGGTCATGACTCAGGGAGGATCGGGAGGATCTCCTGGCGCGCTGGGGTCCCGATAAACGGAGCGTTCCAGGTAAACACCACGTCAGCCTCCCCTTCCGCGCGAATCTGCGGGACGACCGTCTGCGATGCTGCGATGGCGTTGTTCTCCTCGTCAAAGACGGTGATGACGACCTTTACGTTCTTGAAGGATTTAGTGGAAGGGTTCTCAAGGGTCGCCTTGATACGTGGGAGGGTGTCCGGATGCTCGACCACCACGTCACGAGTCGTCAGGATGACGCGCGTATCCTCATAGTCGAACCAATCGAGTGACGCGGAATCAATCGTAAGAAAGGCTCGTAGGGTGGTCTGCTCCCCAGAGAAGAAGTTGGGGACGAACAGTGGGGTGCGCAACGGCGGCAGATCGACCGTTCCCTCTTTGGTCGCGACGACTGCGTTATTAGCGTCATAGAGCTCGATCGTATAGTGTGCCGCCTCTGCCTTTGCTGATAGGTTCGGGTTCTCTATATAGGCGATGACGTCGGTGCGGCCCGGGCCGCTTACGACAGGACGTACGAAGGTCACTTGCGGAGCTGCGAGCGATGCCAAGCATATGCGCGTGCATACGCCGCCGCAATCTATCCCCTCCTCATCCTGATTCTGGCGGCGATCCGAGCAGGACGGCGCATCATGCAGGAATGCATAATAAATCCCCACGCCGATACCCGACAGGATGACGATAATGATGGCTGCGGTCAGCCCCCTTCTGCGCATGGCCCATGACATGGCTACAGTATATACGAAAACGCCCCAGTGTCGGGGCGCGATTACTTCTCGTCCTTTTTGGGTAGTACGAGCACCCCGTTCTTCGCCCGCTCAAGCATCGCTCTGGCTACCGCGGCAACATTCACCATGGTTTCGGAACCATCTCTCGCGAGCGCCTCATCTGCGCGGCGCGCGGCCTCTTCCATATCTTTAATCTTCTGATACTTCTCATCCTAGCTCCTAAAGACATCGTATCCGGCACCGATAAAACTATACTCGTTTCCTCGTTCAGTCATATACACAATCCTAGCACCCTCTATACGCAAAAACACGCGCATGACGCTGGCGACAATCTACTCTCCCCCTTGCGGAGTACCATCGACTCAAGAAGGCTTGACTGCCGTGTTCGGAATGAGAACGGGTATGGCCCTTCCGATAAATCACCAGCGTCATGCGCGCGTTTAGGCGGCATGACAGAAAATATGCATAGGTATTGCAAACGCATTGAACGTTATGTGACGCACAGAATTCCGCACAAGAAACTGGACATATTAGTACTCCTCGACTGAAGCAATTACTTGCCGTACATCTAGAGCCTATCAACCTCATAATCTTTAAGGTGTCTCATACGATTCCTAATCTTGGAGCTAGCTTCCCGCTTATATGCTTTCAGCAGTTATCTACACCCGACATAGCTACCCAGCGATGCTTTTGGCAAAACAGCTGGCAGACCAGAGGTCAGTTCATCCCGGTCCTCTCGTACTAGGGACGACCCTCCGCAAGAATCAACGCCTGTAGTAGATAGGAGACCAACCTGTCTCACGCATTTCGTTTTTTATATACTCCGATTGCTCGGAGGATCGGACTGTTGCTTTACGAGTTCTTCGTAACTGACGCTCAGTCTCTACGGGCGCTTGCGCTTCCCTCGGAGTCACCCGCTAGGGGCTTCTCCGATATGAGTCAGTTTGATACCTACATATCCCTATGTAGGACCGCCGTGTCATTGTTGGTTTCCATTGAATCGTGCCACACCTGGCAACGATCATAATCATTTGTAGACAAAAAGACCTTTATTGATTCGATAACAATTCTCTAAGGGATTCAGACAGATTGAGCAACCAAACTTTCGTTTAGGTGCTCAACGGTCTGAACCCAGCTCGCGTACCTTTTTAAATGGCGAACAGCCATACGCTTGGGACCTTCTCCAGCCCCGCGCTAAGGTGAGCCGACATCGAGGTGCCGAACTCCGCCGTCGCTATGGACGCTTGGGCGGAACTAGCCTGTTATCCCCAGGGTAACTTTTATCCGTTAATCTCTGGCCGCATCTAAGGCGGACCATCGGTTCACTATGCTCTGCTTTCGCATCTGATCGACATGTACGTCTCTCAGTTAAGCCCCCTTATGCCATTACACTATCGGCACGGTTTCCATTCGCGCCTAGGGGACCTTAATAGACTCCTCCGTTACTTTTTAGGAGGATAGCGCCCCACTAAAACTACCCGTCACGCACGGTCCCGATGTAGTTCATACATCGGTTAGGAACTGCACAATTCAAGAGTGGTATTTCACTGGCGGCTCCACGTACCCCGAAAGGTACGCTTCAAAGCCTCCCACCTATGCTACGCATGAATCACGCAGCCCCAATACGAAACTGTAGTAAAGCTCCTGGGGTCTTTTCGTCTAACTACAGGTAACCGGCATCTTCACCGGTAGTGCATTTTCACCGAGCGAGTCCTCGAGACAGTTCCCCAGTCATTACACCATTCGTGCACGTCTGAACTTACCAGACAAGGAATTACGCTCTTCGTTTCCTTTTAGCACGCGAAGGACCATATCTTCATCCGCTTGCGCGGAGAATGACGTATGGCCTCTTGGAGTCATTGTTGGACTATGTCAGAGATTGCTCTCTAACAAGGTAGCTTGGCATATATATTCTATATTCTGTTCACCCTATAACCGTCCTAGTCCTTCCGGGTTCGAGCTTGCGCTCAAACCCGGAACCTTAGGACGATTATAGTTATCGCCGACATTCACCGGGGCTTATACAGTCCAGCACTACATCCGAAGACATAGCACCCTCCGTAGTTGACCTTCCGGCATTGGTCAGGTGTCACCCCCTATACATCCTCTTACGAGTTCGCAGGGAGCTGTGTTTTTGGTAAACAGTTGCCAGGGAGTCTTTCGCTGCGGCCCTGTATTGCTACAGGGCAGGCCTTATCGCTAACTTACGGCCGCTTTTTTGCCGAGTTCCTTGAGGACCTCTCACTCGTTCGTCTTACTCTACTCGAGCTGATCACCTGTGTCGGTTTGCGGTACGGACGTCATACGTTAGAGCTTAGAAGATTTTCTTGGAACCGCGCTCTCTATGCTCTCTCCCTCCGAAGAAGGAAATTGTCGCTCCGCTTGGAGTATGTGCCTACCGGATTTTCCTAGTAGACCTCCTCACGGCACGAGCCGACATCCAATTGCCGGTCATAAATACAGCAGTCCGTCTCTCCATCGCACGCATGATCGGTCATGGAATATTAACCATGTGTCCATCGGGTGCGGCTTTCGCCATCCCCTTAGGCCCGACTAACCCGGAGTTGATCACCATAGCTCCGGAAACCTTGATCTTTCGACGTGCGGGGTTCTCACCCGCATTGTGGTTACTTGTACCTGCATTCTCACTTCCGTACGCTCCACTATGGGTCGCCCCTTTAGCTTCATCGCAGAACGGAACGCTCTCCTACCGCGCTGACGTCCCGAAGGACGCCCGCACCCGCAGTTTCGGCACGACACTTAACCCCGATTATCTTCGGCGCAAGGACCCTCGATGAGTGAGCTGTTACGCTTTCTTTAAATGATGGCTGCTTCTAAGCCAACATCCTCATTGTCAAAGGATCCTCACTTCCTTAAGTTGTACTCAGTGTCGATTTTGGGGCCTTAACTGGCGATCTAGGCTCTTCCCTTTTTGACCGATGGAGCTTCGCCCCCATGGTCTAACTGCCACGCTGTAGACTTCCGGTATTCGGAGGTTGATAGGAATGACGAGATTTCTCCCTGTTCATCCCTTCCAGTGCTCTACCCCCGGAAGGATCACGTGACGCCAACCCAAAAGTTGTTTCGGAGAGAACCAGCTATTACCAAGTTCGATTAGCTTTTCACTCCTTACCACAAGTCATCCCAACGCGTTGTACGACGTACGGGTTCGGGCCTCCATCTGTCTTTCGACAAACTTCACCCTGCTCATGGCAAGCTCACTTGGCTTCGGGTCGTATGTATGACACAGACGCGCTATTCACACTCGGTTTCCCTATGACTCCGTCCCGTTACGGACTTAGTCGTGCGACATACAGACACTCGCAGGCTCATTCTTCAATAGGCACGCTAGGAAGGACGCGAACGCCCCCCCTAACCCTTTGTAAGTACGCGGTTTCAGTTCTATTTCACTCCCCTCTCGGGGTTCTTTTCACCTTTCCCTCACGGTACTAGTTCACTATCGGTCTTGTGACATATTTAGCCTTACCGGTTAGTTCCGGCAGATTCACTCGAGCTATTCGTGTCTCGAGCTACTCAAGAACAGAAGCACAAGAGCGGTTACATATTTCGTGTACGGGACCATTACCCTCTAGGGTGCTGCTTCCCAGCAGCTTCCACTATATGAACCATTTGTAACTCTTGCCATACAAGTATGGCGCTTCCGTCTTACAACCCCCCTGACCGAAGCCAGAGGTTTGGGCTATTCCCTTTTCGCTCGCCGCTACTAAGGGAATGACGAGAGTGGCTTTCCATTCACACAAACATAATGCGTGAACGGAAAACCACTCGTTATTGTTTTCTATTCCTCTCGGTACTGAGATGTTTCACTTCCCGAGGTTCGCTCTCTGCAAGCAGAGTGATCATTGCTGACCGGGTTTCCCCATTCGGATATCTTCGGATCGAGGGCTACATATCGCCTCCCCGGAGCTTTTCGCAGATTAGTCGCGTCCTTCATCGCTGTCACAAGCCTAGGCATCCACCGCGCACCCTTCATGTTTCCTGTGCGGAAACCTGAACACCACATTAACGTTACTTACTTTGTGATTTTGTTTGCACTTTCCTCCCGCTCCACTTTGGAGCGGGATTGATTACCTATGCATATTCGTCTGTCAAAGAACTCGTGTCCCCGTCGAAAAGAAAAACCGCCGAGTAGCGGCGGTGCTTTTGGCACACAAGACCTTACGGCCTATCCGCTTCGTTTGGTGAGTCTTTTTAGGTTCGTAGACACGTAAGGGCCACTATACGCTCCAAGGAAAAGCCTGTCAAATACGCGCTCCCCTGCCCTTTATCTGGGGATACTGGGGACAAGCAAAAGCGCCCATTTCTGGGCGCTTTTGCTTCATTTTGCCCCCTAGAGGGCAGGAATGGGACGGTTAGTCCTTGATCTCCTCGCGCATGCGCTTGAGGTAGTCGGCTGCAGCCGTCTGGCCACCAAGACCGAATGCCAAGCCAAGTGCAAGAGAGAACGCAACGACAACACCCGTGAAGAGAGTCTGCACGAATGCGGTTGCAACCTGAAGCTGCGCGAGGGCTGCAAGGATCGCAAAAATCCAGATAGCCCAGCGTGCGACGCTTCCGAGGAGGTTCGCAGTTCGCAGATGTGCAGCGCGAGCTGCGCCCGCTACTACGCGCTGCGCTGCATCCGCGACGACCGCAGCTACAAGAAGGATAAGCACCGCGACGATCACGCTCGGCAAGTAGCCAAGGACGACTGCACGGAGGAATATCGTTACCTGTGTGATGCCGAGGACATCCAGGGCTGCCACGAGGAAGACAACGATAAAGAACCACTTCACGAGCATGCCGAGGAACGCGCCTAAATTAAGTGCGAAGCCCGTGCGCTCAAGGACCTTCTCGACGCCAGCTGCGCGAAGCGCCTGGTCGACGCGAAGAGATCCAATGATCTGCTCGACGAGCTTGCCGAGCATAGCTCCGATGAGCCAGCCTACGACAAAGATAATGACTGCGACTACTAAGTTCGGGATGAATGCGACGAGTCCTGCGAACAAGTTCATGAAGGACATCGATAGCACATCCGCCCATTGGTTTAGGAACATAAGGTTTAGCGGTTACTGCGTTATTACTGGTACAAAGCCAATTTTAGCAAGCCCTAGGCCCCGTGGAAGGGGGTGTGGGGATAGCGCCTTACCCGCCCATCCGGTCGAGCAAAGTGCGGTGCGGGAAGTCGTAGACGTCCCGAAGGAGGCGATCATAGACTCCGGTGCGGTAACGGAACTCCTCAGTGGAGAAAGAGGCGTAGCGGAGTTCACGTCCTAGCTCGGCTTCGAGGGTGTGGACGATGTTTCCAAGGCTACGGTCGTCGAGACGATCCCCAACGACGAGGAGATCGACCTTCGGCTCGATGGCGCCTGTGAATAGGCCTGTCACGGTGACCAGGCGAAGCGTGCCGGCCTTGCGAAGAGAGCTGACGACATCTGTGTCGGAGATGCCCGTTGTCGCGCGCAGGAATGAACGGAGTGCCTCGTAGTGCTTGAAACGGCTGTCTGCGATATAGGTCGCCTTGGCTCCAGCGCCTCCCTTCTTGCGAAGGACCTTTAGTGCGATAAGTGCGTTGATTTCTTTGCGTGCAGCCTGCGCGCTGACCTTGGTCCGGCTCGCAGCCTCACTAGCGGTGATTGGTGTCTCAGGATTAAAGAGGAAGAGGCGAAGTAACTTCAAGCGAACCGGAGAACCGAACAGTTTAGCGAGGGGGTCCATATAGGGTCGAATTGTAGGGCCTCTAGGGCAAAAAGCAAAAGCCCCCAATTGGGGGCTTTTGGGCACAACGAAAGATTCGTTATTTAAGCGTAACCTTGCCGCCTGCCTCTTCGATCTTCTTCTTGAGCTCATCTGCTTCCTCCTTCTTCATGCCCTCCTTGAGCATAGACGGAGCAGCATCGACGAGATCCTTGGCCTCCTTGAGTCCGAGTCCGAGAGCCTCCTTCACGGCCTTGATGACCGCGATCTTGTTGCCGCCGGCATCAGAGAGCTCGACGTTGAACGCCGACTTCTCCTCGCCTGCTGCTGCACCGGCTGCTGGGCCCGCAACTGCGACTGCCGCAGCTGAGACGCCGAACTTTTTCTCGAGTACCTTCACGAGCTCAGAGAGCTCGAGGACGGTCATGTTCTCGACTTCCTCAACGAGCTTCTTGAACTTCGCTGGGACCTCTACAGGCGCCTCCTCCTTCTCAGGAGCAGGAGCTGCTGCCTCTTCCTTTACTTCAGGTGCTGGAGCGGCAGTCTCTTCGACTGCTGCTGCGTCCTGGTTTGTTTCATCTGCCATAGATTTGTAAGTAGTTAAATAATGTTACGCACCCTTCTTCTCAGCAATCTTGTCGAGCGCGACCACGAGGCCCTGGATAGGGCTGTTGATCACGTTGACGAACATGCCACGGAGAACCTGCATCGATGGGATCGTGGCGATCTCCTTCATCTTCACTGCGTCCATGAACGCGCCTTCGAACATGCCGCCGAGGATCGAAAGACCCTCATGCTTCTTGCCGTGCTCGAAGATACCGCGTGCCGGTGCCGTAGCATCGTCCTTGCTCCAGGCGATAGCGACTTCTCCCGGAAGTTCCGGAAGTTCGCCTTCGTACCCGGCGTCCTTGAGGACGCGCTTGAGCAAGGTCTTCTTTGCGACGTAGTACCCGACGCCTTCGCCCTTGAGGGTTTTCCTCATAGCGCTGGTGTCAGCCACCGTTATCTTGTTGAAGCGAACGAATACGACGGAAACCGCGTCCTTGATGGACTCGGTGATCTTCGCGACGATATCCTGCTTCTTTGCCTTAGTGATAGCCATGTGTTGTGTCTTTGGTGTACGGAAACGAAAAAGGTCCCACCCGGGACCATTGGAGACATTCGACCGGGAAGCCCTAGGGCTTCCCTTTAGTCCTCGGCAGGGCTTATGGATGCCTGCTGTCTTCGGTCCGTACAAGGAGGACTATACCCTAGGGCTTTCGAGAACTCAAGGTTTTCCAGCGGTTATATCTCAACCCCGGTGAAATGAATCAGTATCAAGGCAAGGGCGAGAATCACCACGAAGACGCCCATAAATTGGAGGAATTCGATGAGGTACTTTTTCACGAGAAAAGGATAGCACGAGGGAGGCTATATATAACAAAAACCGCCCCGAAGGGCGGTTTTTGCTTCCTCTCCTCTTCTAACCGTTATCCGTAGTTCCCGAAGGAATTACGAGATATCAGATTAAGAAGGGTTGACGAGCGGAACTGTTCCGGTCTGAGTCTCGTCAGTGAGATCAGTCCAGTCAAGCTGGATAGCGTTGGTCGTGCCAGTCACCAATCCAAACTGGAAGAATGCTGCACGGAGACCTGCAAGTACGGTGCTGGTGGTCGCGATTGACTGGTTTACGACCGAAGTGATCGTAATCCGGACAGGGGGGTCATCCTCACCAAGCTCGTACTCCTCAGTTGCGCCAGTTCCGTTAGTCGTGTAGGTACCGGAAAGTGAGTACGTCGTCGACGATGCTGTCGTCGAAGCCGTTACACCTGAACCGTAGACCTTACCAACGAAGAAGGCATCAGTGCCTGCTGCCGTGCCGTTGTCATCGCCGCCGAGGAAGATCGTTCCTCCGCGAGCAGTAACATCAACAATGATCGTTGCAGTAGCTGATTCAGCAGGTGCTGTGCCGTTGTCGTTCTCTTCGATATCGATATCTATAACTTCGATCTCCGGCACCACTGAGAAGAGGTGCTGGGACTCGCCGTTGATAGAACCGCTGAAGTCAGTGACTTCCTCGCCAGACTGATCCTCGGCATCAATGCCGCTGGTTGCGAGCGACGCGCTCACCTCTATCCCCTGGAGTCCGTTAACCGATGAGGTTGCAGACATACCAACGAGACGGAAGGAGACAGTGTCGTCCTCACCAATCGAAATCTCTACATCGTCGAAGGTGACGCTGTTCAGGCTTGCGGTTGGAACGTTCTCAGAGTACTCTTCTCCGTCAATTTCAAGTACAACCTCGTCCATGATATCAGCAAGGTCTGCTGAAGTCGTAGCGATGGTGAACATGAGCTCGAAGAGATCGATGTCGGAGCCGTCAGCGCGGAGCTCGCCCTCGAGGAGGACAATCTCCTCGTCTTCTTTATCAACAACGACTACACCCTCTTCAGGGTTCTCATCACCGAGGCTGAGGCGGAGCTCAACATCGTTCGCTGAAGAGAAGGTCTCAACAGTGAAATTCTCAGTGAACTCAGACGAATCGTAGGTGTCATCAACTCCGTTTGGAGAGACAGCACGGATACCATCCGCAGGGATAGTTACATCCCAGCCGTCACCTTCCTCCGAAGAGTTCAGGTTGTTAACACCCGTGACTGCGACAACGAGCTCGCCCATATCACCTTCCGCGATCATTCCATCGAGGCCAGTGAAGCGGAACGTGTACTCGTCATCTGCGCGGTCATAAGAAGCATCCTCGACATCCATGCGGTCGAGCTCCTCGCCGTCGAGCCAGATGGATACGTCAGTGGCGTAGTCCTCAAGATCGTCGGAAGGGGTTGAGCCTGCTGGGGTGTCGATGATGACGGTAACGCGCTCGATGGTCTGGTCGGCATCAACTGCCTTCATTTCTACACCGAGAACGCCAACATCCTCCTCGTCCTCCCCAACTTCCTCGTTCGAGTACGAACCAATCTGGTCGAAGTCGTCGAGGTAACCCTCCTCATCCGAAGATGGGCTTGGGTTGCCAGGGATGCTGCCGGTGCCAGTGTTGCCAGAGGCGCCGAGCGAAGCGTTTACCTTAGCCCGCGTGAGCGGACCGAAGTATCCTGCTCCTGGAGAGATACCGTTTGCTGCCTGGTAGGCGGCAAGCGCAGCCTGAGTCTGGGCACCGAAGTAACCAGTTGCTCCTGCTGGGATGCTGTATCCCTTGCTGATAAGCCAGCCCTGAAGTGAAGTTACTTCTGGACCAGTTGAGCCGATCGTAAGATCACTCGTGAAAAGCTGCGCAGTACTTGTGTTTGCGCCCTGCATTCCGGAGATCTGAGCGAGAAGTGCGTTGATCTGGGCCTGGAGCTCATCGACGGTTGCTGCGCGTGCTGCTGGAGCAAACGAAGCAAACGACATGGCTACGAGTCCGAGACCAGCGACGACTGCCGCGATCTTCGCAATTACATTCGTAGTTGCAATGTTCATTTTGTTGTTTCTAATTTTCTGATACGTGCGTGATGCGGTTATGAAGTGCACCGCGCGCGCATCTAATATCAATCCTTGGTAATCAGTACGCACATTTGATTCCTATACTATCCGACGGGGCGCAGTATCGACTCGCGTCCCATCGGTTAGCTGGCAAAGTTCTGTCGTGATTCCGTTCTTCCTTTATATATCCTTGCTTCCGTATCTGGGGTCTATCTTCATAGACGAGCGAACAAGCAGCGTATTACTGCCTCAAAACTTGTATGCCCTCAGGCACTATTCACTTTTCAACGTACTATCGTAACCAGCAGCCCCTATGACTGCCGTAAGGTCAGTATAGCGAGTAACTGGTCGGAACCTCTGGAAAACGAATGTGGATAACCATCGTTTGGGGGTAGAACGCAAAACGGGCCGTTTCCGGCCTTTTTTTGTCCCCTTTCCCTATGCGGTTACCACAGGCCGGATAGTACGCTATTTCATGAAGTTCCGCAATAAATATAGCGTTGTCGGCTGTAGTTAGGATGAAGCGATTAGGGCGTAGGTGGTCCAGCGCCTGTCGCCTGTCTTTGAGACCTTCCCTTCTGAGATAAGACCCTGGAGTTCCCGCTGGATGGTCTTCTCGCTCACTGTGCGTATGACCGCAGAGATGTCCTTTATATAGGACGGGCCGCGAGACTTAAGCACGGAGAGCACTGCCTCGCGACGGTTGTCGTTTCCTACCGGAGCCTTCTTCATCTGTCCTTTATCTTGTCCTATAGAAGACGCGGGGGTTTCTTTCAGACGAGGAGCCGGAGCCAGTGTCCTTTTAACGATCGGGGCTCCCTTTTCATTGGATGACTTCAAAAGACGCGCCATACTCGGACTGTCTTCAAAGGAGAGGTGCGGGGCTTCGTACCCGGCAATCTCTTCCAACAAATCGCGTGCCTCCCGGGCGATGATATCTGCATTCATCGGCGACAGCATTCCCGTCGAGCGGGCGATCGAGAGCACACTCGAGAGCGCGAGCAATTCGCGCGAAAGAGCCTCGCGAGCTTGGCCCGGGGTACAGACCGCACTATCCACCAAACAGACAGAGACATTCAAGATGCGGTCGCGAAGAGCGGGCGTTGTGGTAAACGCCGGCGCCACCATGTGAATGGCTTTGGCGAGTCGCTCCGCTTTCTTGTAGATGTAGACGCGGCGAATGTCCTTTTCAAAAATATCAGCAAATATGCTCTTTTCTAGGACAAAGTGGTCAAGGTCGGCGCCTTTGCTGTGCGTCTTGAGTGACTTCGTGTCTTTGCCTTGTCCTTTAGGATCACTCATCGTATTTATGTTGTCCTTGTAACGTCGCAGGATTATATGTCCTTTATTTAGGGGGTGCAAACTTTTGATGACCGCGCAGCACCAGAATGCTGCAGATAGGCCTGGGGAGAAGAACTAAGGTGCTAAACTGCCAAGTAATGAAGCGGCGCAAACGGCGGGAATCACAGGAATATCAGGGGATAGTGCGGTGGATAGCAGCGATCGCGCTTATCGCCTTCGCGCTTATCCTCGCGCTTTCCGGATTCGGCCTCGGCGGGGTCGCTGGCGGGGCGGCCTTCTCCTTTGTCTTCGGCCTCGTGGGCGTCGGAGCGGTTCTTCTTCCTCTCCTCATGCTCGCAGGCGGCATCGCGCTTGCGAGGCAGCGCATGGATGTCTCCATCTCCTTTGCTGGCGGGAGCGCCTTGATCGTAATAGCCGCACTCGCACTCCTTGGAATCCTTTCAGAAACATTGGGCGGCGTGTTCGGCTCCTTTATAGGAGAGTTGATGCACGACTTCTTCGGTCTTGCCGGAGCCATCATCTTGCTCCTCGCGCTTATCGCGATCGGACTCATCGTCGCAACCGACATCGCAGCGCTTCTCTCTGGCGCTGCAGACCTCGCCGGAGCAGCCAGCCAAGTGCTCGGCTCCGTGCGCCTCCCTTCCCTTCCGAAAAAAGAAGCGAAAGAGGAAGACGAAGAAGCGCCCCCAGAAGAGCCTGCATACGACGAGACGCCATCGGCAGATCCTGTCGTCACCGTTTTCAATAACAATGCAGCCGGTCCTGCACCTAAGGCAGCTGCGATCCCTAACTTCGATGCTGAGTACAAAGCACCGTCAGTTGCTCTTCTTGGAGAAGATAAAGGAAAGCCAGGCGTAGGTGATATCAAAGCGAATGCCAACATCATCAAGCGCACGTTCCAGAACTTCGGCATCTCCGTCGAGATGGACGAGGTCTCCGTCGGCCCTACCGTCACCCGCTACGCTATCAAGCCTGCTGAAGGCGTCCGCCTCTCAAAGATCATTTCTCTGCAGAACAATCTCGAGTTGGCTCTCGCTGCGCACCCAGTACGCATCGAGGCGCCTATCCCAGGCAAGTCTCTTGTCGGCATCGAGGTTCCGAACGCTTCTAAGGCGACGGTCGGCCTCGGCGGCATCCTCTCTGCTCCTGAGTGGAGTCAGAGCAGCAAGCCTCTCCTTGCTGCTGTGGGCCGTGATATCACGGGCACGCCGCACTACGTGAACATCGCGAAGATGCCGCACGGGCTGGTCGCCGGAGCCACCGGGTCCGGAAAATCCGTGGCTATACACGCGCTCATCACTTCCCTGCTCTACAGGAACGGCCCTAACCAGCTGCGCTTCATCATGGTCGATCCGAAACGCGTCGAGTTAACGCTCTATAACGGTATCCCCCACCTGCTGACCCCAGTCATCACCGACCCAAAGAAGTGCATCATGGCGCTTAAGTGGGCGGCAAAGGAAATGGAGCGCCGGTACAACATCCTCGAGGCCGAACAGGTGCGGGATATCGATTCCTACCACTCCTCCGTCTTCGAGCCCGCCAAGAAGAAGAACAAGGCCGATATGCCCGAGGCGATGCCCTACATCATCGTCGTCATCGACGAGCTGGCCGATATCATGCAGAGTTACCCGCGCGAACTGGAGGCTGGCATCGTACGCCTGGCCCAGATGTCGCGCGCCGTCGGTATTCACCTCATCCTTTCGACACAACGCCCCTCGGTCAACGTCATCACCGGCCTCATCAAGGCGAACGTCCCTACCCGTATGGCGCTCCAGGTTGCTTCTCAGATTGATTCCCGCACCATCCTCGACGGTGGAGGCGCAGAACTTCTCTTGGGCGCAGGAGACATGCTCTACCTCTCAAGCGACATGCAGAAGCCGGTACGTCTCCAGACTGCATACATCGCAGAGGGCGAAGTGAAGAAAATCGTCAGTTACATCAAGCAGAACAACTCAGGCTCTCTTGGTTCCCTTGATCTTGGCGGAGGGACTAATCCTGGCAATGAGCCAAACGATGCCATCATGCTCGCGACCGAGGACGATGACGTCGATGACGATCTCTACGGGCAGGCCCGCGCCGCAGTCGAGGAAGCGGGGCGTGCTTCTACTTCATATCTCCAGCGCAAACTCCGCATCGGCTACTCACGCGCTGCTCGTCTCATGGATCTCCTTGAAGAGAAGGGTGTCATCGGCGCCGCAGACGGCTCTCGCCCTCGCGACATCCTCGCTCAGGGCGGAGGTGCTGCTCCTACCAAAGAAGAGGAAGAAGAGCGTCAGTTCTAGCCAATGACCATACGCATCGCTGTCGTCGTCGTCCTCCTTCTCCTTCTGGGCTATGGCCTCCGGGAAGCCTACCCCTTGATTGCGGGCCCCGAAATCAAGATATCCTCCCCTATCGAGTACGCCACCTCCTCTGACGGCTTCCTGGAGGTCTCAGGGGTCGCGCTGCGGACGGAGACCCTGTATCTCAACGGCGGGCCGCTCCTTATCGATCAGGATGGTAATTTCAACACTTCACTCGTCCTTCCAAAAGGAGGCGCTATACTGTCTCTAACGGCGACTGACCGGTTCGGGCGCACTCGGACGGTTACGCGCAACGTTTATATCCCATAACCTGACTTACCATGGCAGCAAAGAAAAAAGCGAAGAAAGCAGCAAAGGCAGAAGACGCAGACATCGAGACGGAAGAAGGCGAAGCCCCTTCTAAGAGCAGGTCCATTGAGATGGCGCTCAAAGAAATCCGAACGAAGTTCGGCGACGAATCCATCATGACCTATGGCGCTGGAAAGATGGCGGCTATCCCGGTCATCCCTACTGGCTCTATTGGTTTAGATGCCGCGCTTGGCGTCGGGGGACTCCCCCGCGGGCGCATCATTGAGATCTATGGTCCCGAGTCTTCCGGTAAAACGACGCTTGCACTTCACTCGATCGCTGAGGCTCAGAAGAAAGGCGGCATCTGCGCATTCGTCGATGCCGAGCACGCACTTGACCCTGAGTACGCCCGCAAGATCGGCGTGAAGTTGCCGGAACTCCTTATCTCGCAGCCAGATACTGGCGAACAGGCTCTTGAGATCGTGGAATCACTCGTTCGCGCGAACTCGATCGACATCATCGTCGTCGACTCAGTTGCTGCCCTCACCCCCAAGGATGAGATCGAAGGGGACATGGGTTCTGCGCAGATGGGTAAGCAGGCACGTTTGATGAGCCAGGCGCTTCGCAAGTTGACCGCGATCACGGCGAAGTCAAAGACCATCATCATCTTCATCAACCAGATCCGCATGCAGATCGGCGTCATGTTCGGTAACCCGGAGACGACGACGGGCGGAAAGGCGCTCAAGTTCTACACCTCGGTTCGCCTCGACATCCGCCGCATCGCGCAGATTAAGAAAGGAGACGAGGTCGTCGGTGGTCGCGTGCGCGTGAAGGTCGTAAAGAACAAGGTAGCAGCACCGTTCAAGACCACCGAGTTCGACCTTCTCTACAACGAAGGCATCAGCCGCGAAGGCGAATTGCTCGCGCTCGGTGAGAAGTACGACATCGTGCAGAAGTCAGGTTCAAGCTACAAGTACGGCGAAGTAGCGCTCGGGCGCGGGTATGATGCCTCTCGCACCTTCCTCCGGGAGAACAAGCCGATTGCGGCTGAACTGCTTAAGCAGATACGGGCGAAGATGACCGAGGAGTAATCGCGTCGGCAAGCCCGATTGCGAGCGCGCGAGCTACCCATACCGCTGCACCGGCAGCGAGTATGGCCAGTACCTGGACCACGAACTCCGTGTTCATAAACGCCGCAACGAAGAATTGCGCGAGAGCGCTGACGTCGAACACCGATGGCATGTTCGCGATGACTTGCGCTACCCAGACCTCCTTCCCTATCTGATAGAGAGCGATCAAGAACAACACCAACGCAGCAGCGCTATCGCTTACGAAAGGGCGCATGAGGCGAATGGCCTTCACGCGGAGCATCACAGTGTGCTTGAGATTACTGTTCATACGCATTGGTGTCTTCTAGTGCTTGTTTAAATTGCTTCTTGGCGCGGTGCACGCGTGTCTTGACCGCTGACACGCTACTCCCTTCTAACGCCGCTATCTCTTCTTGGGTCTTGCCCTCGATGAACTGAAACCGAAGGATTCTGGCAGCGCCCTCCGGGATCCGGGAGAGCGCGAGGAGGACTTCGCTACGAATCGAAAGGCCCTCAAGGAATTCACTGCTGTCCGGGATCTTCTCATATAACTCAGGATCTAACTCAGCGGTTACACCCCTGCTCTTCTTGAGTTTTTGATACCGAGTGAAGCAGAGTCGGGTCAGGATCGCGTAGGCCCAGGAGGAGAAGGACGCTCCTTCCTGCCGCTTGAACCGGTCTCCGTAGACGTAGATGCGAGTGAAGCAGTCTTGAACTACCTCCTCTGCATCCTCCTTATTCCGGACGATGCTCTTTGCTTTGCGCAGAAAGGCTTCTTCATACCGATCGACCAAGACCGCAAACGCATCCGGATTGCTCCGAGCCATCATCAGTATGTCCTCGTCGGCGACGTCCTTGAGGTCTTCGCTTGAATAGCGTCCCATTTCCTGTATCATAGCGCGTATCCCGTTCCGGGACATTTTTATAGATATCCCCTTATGGCAATCCTTTCCTACAACGAAATAGCGCAGAAGAAGGTCATCGTCTACAACGGCGACCCGTATAAGGTAATCTCCTCACATATCTTCCGCATGCAGCAGCGAAAGCCGGTCAACCAGACCAAACTCCAGCACCTGGTTTCAGGCAAGGTTGTAGAGATTTCCTTCCACCAGAACGAGACCGTGCCTGAGGCAGACATCGGCACGATGGAAGCGCTGTACCTCTACACCAACCGCGGCGAGTCCTGGTTTGCAGAGGTGGGCAATCCGAAGAACCGGTTCGCCTTTCCTGAGGGCGTCGTGCACGACAAAGTGCAGTGGCTCGTGCAGAACTCCCCTGTCGAGATCTTCACCTACAACGACAAGCCGATGACCGTCGATATCCCAATCAAAGTAAGCCTGAAGGTCACTGAAGCACCTCCGGCAGTCAAAGGAGACACCGCTACCGGTGGCACCAAGATAGCGACACTTGAGTCTGGCGCTACCGTTCTCACTCCCCTGTTCATCAATGAAGGCGATATCCTCAGCATTAATACCGAGACCGGAGAATACGTCGAAAGGATGGAGAAGGCGTAGAGTTCTTATTCAATCACCTTTGGGCTCTCACCCGCTTCTCCAGCAATAACAGAGTCCGCAAGCTGCTTGAATCGGGCGGCAACCTTCATACTGTAATACGCATCGATATGATACGGCGAAAAGCCAAACGGCTCAGACGTACCATCGGGAAGAGTCGCAAGGACCAACTGCTTCCCCGCTTGATCCTGTGCCAAGGTTAAGATTCCATCCGTTTTTCTTCCATATTCATTTAGTGCTTCCGCATATCCTAGATGGTAGATTTCTTCTCCGATTTCCAGAGGAATTAGTCTCTTAACAAGTCGCGCATACTCGCTAATCATAGTCATGGTGGCAGTTTCGTATGCGCCTTTTCTCAACTCTTCTATTGGCCGATTGGAATCAACCGGAGGCGTATATCGTGCCCATCCGTCCTCGAACAAGTCGCGCGAATGAGACAGAAACTGCAGTTCTAGTTTCCCTACCAGACTATCGAGGGATTCCGGCGCTTGGCGCTATTCTCCCACACTCTGGGATGAAGGCACTATTTCCTTAGGATCTTCAGACATTTTGCTAAGTATATACAAAAACCGCCCTTTCGGGCGGTTGGTTCGTTAGGCTGCGAGGTATGGCAGCAAAGCCATATAGCGAGCGCGCTTTATCGCCATAGCGATCTGGCGCTGCTGGCTGGCATTCCTGCCGGTGCGCTTGCGGGAGAGCATCTTCGCGTGCGGATTGGTGAAGAGGCGGAGGTACACAATGTCCTTGTAGTCCACGAACTTCTTGTGCTCTATCTCCTCGCGTTCTGATTGGTATGCCATAGTCGAAGTACCTTATATCAAAGGGTGTGCCCTGTCAAAAAACCTATTAAAACGGAATATCCTCGGGATTTATCTCCTCGTCCGGGTACTGGATCTGCTCTCCAGAATCAGCAGGCGCCGCCTGGTTCATGTCGTCTCCGCGAGCAGCGCCTCCGCCTGCCGCTCCTGCTGCTGCTGCGCCAAACTGGAAGGTCTCAGCGATGATCTCGGTGCGGTACTGCTTCTGACCATCCTTCTCCCATGAGCGGGTCTGGATGCGGCCTTCAACCATCATCGGGCGGCCCTTCTTCATGTACTGCGCGATCACTTCGGCAGTGCGGCCGAAAGCGACGACGTTATGAAATTCAGTCTGTTCCTGCTTCGCGCCGTTCTTATCCTTGTACGTGCGATTGGTAGCGATTGAAAAGTTAGCAACCTGCTGGCCTGAAGGGAGCGCTTTCAGTTCTGGGTCGCGGGTCAGGTTCCCGTAGAGCATTACCTTGTTCAAGTACATGCTCGTATTGTACTACACCCCTACTTCTTTGAGAGCGGCGTCCAGTTCGGTCTCGGACACCTCCTCTGCCTCTGCGGGCTTTGCTGCTTCCTGGAGCATGAGCTCGTGCATCTCTGCTGAGTGCTTAGCGGCCTCCTTGGTGGTGCGGAGGTCGATGAAGCGGAAGATGCGGGTCTCTGCTGCAGCAGCAGCAGTTACCTTCTCGTGGCCTGGGCCATCAGCCTCGTAGGCGATCCAGCAGAAGTAGCTACCATCGAAGTCGCGGCGGCCTCCGTGCTCCATGCGAGAGACTGTGTATGCCAGCTGGATCTTCTCAGGAGTACCCTCGGCAACGAGAGAGCCGGCGCCCTCGATTACGTCGCGGATGCCCTGGTAGGTCTTCTTCGCCTCTTCCTGAGCGAGTTCAGGGTCTACATGGAAACCCAACTCATACACACGGAGTTCCGTGTGGTCAGCGTCGGCGCCTTCTTCCTGTACTTCTAGCTCTTCAGTGTCCTTTGCCATAGTCGCCGTATCCTAGCATGGGCCCCTAGGAGGGGCAAATAGGTAGGTTTTAGGCCTTTGGGAGGCTAAATGCTCGTATAGCGTTCCCAAGGATGGCTTCCCGGACCACCTCTTCATCTTCCCCTCGGATGCCTGCAATGGCCTTCACGACCTCCCGGACCGCCAGTGGGTCATTGCGCTTCCCTCGGTTCGGGGCCGGAGCGACATACGGAGCATCAGTCTCTGAAAGCAGCTGCGTGAGCGGGATGTAACGAACTACCTCGTCGTAATCATGCGTAAAGGTGAGGACCGCCGTATAGGAGAAGGTGAAATTGAGTTCCAGGAATTTCTTGGTCGTCTCGATGTCGCCAACATAGAAATGCATGTTGCCCCGCACCTTGTCGCCGTGCTCTCGCTTGGCGCTCGTGAGCATGTCGAGCGCGTCGAGATACGCATCCATCGATCCTTTGGACGGACGTGCATGGATCATGAGCGGCTTCCCGGCATCGACTGACAATTGTATGTGACGAGCAAAGACGTCTTTCTGCCGCGCTTCCTCGGCGCCTGGCTCTTCCGGACGGAAATAGTCGAGACCACACTCCCCTATCGCGACGACCTTAAGGTCCGCTGCAAGTTCCGTATAAAAAGCATCATCGTATCCCTCGTCGGGCTTGTCGTTGGGGTGCAGTCCTACCGCGGCGAAAAGCGTCTTGCCATCGGCCAGAGCAACGGCGCCCTTAGAGTGCGTACTATCGGTGCCAACGATGAGTCCCCCCACCTCTGCGTCCTGCATCGATTTGATGACCGCATCGCGATCCTCGTCATACTGCGCGAACTGTATGTGGCAATGCGCGTCGAAATACTTCACGGCAAACGTGGAAAGAGATTCTCCGGTTTCTTGTTCTCCTGCACTGCGGCCAGGATCGCTTCGGAGGTTGCTGGCATCACGGGGGCTAGGTGCGCGGCCACCTTAGCGACGTGCCGCACCAACTTCTCTATGACCGCGCGCGCCTCGTCAGCTGTCGCCGGGTCCTTAATCTTCTTGAACGGCTCTTCGGTCGTCATGTACTCGTCCCCTTTAGCGACATGCTCGAATATGAGATCCATCGCCTCGTTGAACGCGAACCGGTTCATCTTCTCGATGAACGAAGGTTCGATCGAGACATCTGCCGCGCTAAACGTAAGAGGAGTCGGGAGATGCGTCTCTGCGAGTTTCATCACGCGCGCGACCAGGTTACCCAGCCCATTAACCAGGTTCGCGGTGTACCACTCATCAAGGCGCTCCCACGTCACATCGGAATCCTCGACCGGGTGCACGTGCCGCAAGAGCATGTAGCGCGTCGCGTCAGTACCGTACTTCTTCACGAGATCGTACGGGCTGATGACATTCCCTAAGGACTTGCTCATTCGCTGGCCACCCGAGTTAATGAATCCGTGATAAAAGACTTGGTCGCTGTTTTTAATCCCTGCAGAGAAAAGCATCGCCTGCCACATAAGAGACTGGAAGCGAACCTGGTCCTTGCCGGCCATCTGCACTGTGCGGCCTCCTTCCCAGAATTTCTTGAACTTTCCTTCCTTATCTTCCGGCCATCCGAGCACCGAGATGTAGCTGGTGAGCGCATCAAACCAGACATACATGACCTGGGACTCATCACCCGGTACCGGTACGCCCCACGACAAACGCTCTTTCTGGCGCGAGATGCTGAAATCCTCGAGTCCTCCTTTTACGAAATTAATCGCCTCCTCGCGCCTCCAATCCGGGAGGATAGACGCTGTGTTTGATAGGTATGCCAGGAGCTGGTCCGCGTATTTGCTGTACCGGAAAAAGTAGTTCTCCTCTGAGATCTCTTCGGGAGTAAGCGAGGCGTGGATGCTGCACTTCCCTTCTTCGGTTAGCTCTTTGTCGGTCTTGTACGCTTCGCACCCGACGCAATAGAGTCCGGTGTAGGTCTTCTTATAGATATCCCCTGCTGCATCACAGCGTCGCCACATCTCCTGGGCCGCTGCGTAGTGCTCGGGATTGCTCGTCCGTATTTCTGCATCAAGCTCGAGGTTAAGGACGCCGCGCAACTTCTGCACTTCGTGTGCGTAACGATCAGTGTACGCATGCACATCCTCCCCTGCCGCTTGCGCAGCCTGCCAGATCTTCTGACCATGCTCGTCGGTGCCGAGGAAGTAGAATACTTCGTCTCCCTGGAGGCGCCATAGGCGCGCGCTTGCATCGGCTTGCACGACCTCAAGCGCGAACCCTATGTGCGGGTCCGCGTTCACGTACGGGAGCGTCGTGGTGAGATAGCGGGAACTCATTGACGGAGAAGTTAGGCTTTCGCCGGAAGACGCTTGTTCTTATCGAAGTCCGTGATGAACTCCTGGAGTGCAGCTGCGACCGGAACCGAAAGCAATACGCCCAAGAACCCGGCCAGGTTCCCGCCGACGATGATCGCAAGGATCACCATCGGAGGCGGGAGGCCCACGACTTTCTTCACGACCAGAGGATAAATCAGGTTGGCCTGGAACAGGTTCATGATAAGGAACAGCCCGGCGACGAGCACCATCAAGGTCGGGCCGCCGGCCGTAAACGCGATGATGAGAGCTGGAACGGCAGCGATGAAGGAGCCGAAGATAGGGATGAGCTCAGCGACTGCGGTAAGCGCAGCAAGCAGCAACGCATACGGCACGCCAAGTATGAGGAGGCCCAAGTATATGATCACGCCTGACAGGAGCGATAGCAGCAATTGCCCTTGCATCCACTGCCCTATCTTCCCGTGCGCGCGACGCCAGAGATCGATGATGTACTCCTCGTGCTTTGCCGGAGTCACCAAGCGGAGGAAGTCCTCGACACCCGTCTCGCGTATGGCGAGGTAGAACGAAAGCACGATGACGAGCATCAGCGAGAAGACGCCGCCGAAGAAGGAGGAGACGAGACGGAAGGCGCCTTCAGACGTGTCCACGAACGCCGAGCGGAACGCGAACAGGGTCTCGAGCAAGGACTGCTCTCCCTCTGCTACTTGCTCTGCCGCAACCGAGATATCGGTCAGTGACTGAGGGAGGTTCAGCGTCTCAAGGTACTGCGGAGCAGAAAGGATGAGCGCCTGCGTGTCCTCAAGAATCGGCGGGAAGAACGTGTATACGATCCCGAAAAAGGACCCGAAGAGGATGAAATACATAAAGAGCACGGCAAAAACGCGCGGTATCTTGTAGCGCGCGAAGAAGATGACTCCTGGCTCGATCGCCGAAGCGATGACGATCGCGGTGAGCACCAAAAGTACAAGGTCGCGGAGGAACCACAGCGCATAGGCGGCAGCGCCTATGAAGATGGTCATGATGATCGTCCCGGGGGTGATGGAGACGTTTATCTGCTTATCCATACGGCAGATAGTAGCATAATCCGCCTTCCTGGGCGGTCAGGCTACTTTGAGGCTCTTGGTGCAGGCTGGGGAACACAACGCCCCGCTTTCCTCCTGGCAATCGAGGCAGGCGAGGAAATGCAGGTGGCAGGTGTCGTCTGCGCAATTCACGTACTCCTCGGTTTTAGCCTCACACAAGCGGCAACGTCCGATCACTTCCCTGTCGCCTCCGAAGTCCATCGTCAGGCGCTGATCGAAGGTATAGAGCGCGCCGAGGAAATCCTTCCCCGGATATTTCTCCATATATCCGTGGATGCCGTTATCGAGCTGGTACACGTCCTTGAACCCCTCGGCAAGAAGCAGCGCAGACATCTTCTCGCACCGGACGCCTCCCGTGCATACGGTGAGTACGGTCTTCTCTTTGAATGCTTCGAGTTTTGGGAGTGCTTTTGGCAGATCACGGGAATTCTCGAGTTCCGGGTTGATGGAGTCCTTAAAGTGTCCGGAGCGGTACTCGTAGTCATTGCGCATGTCGATGATGACGAAGTCCTTCTGGTTCTCGTACCACTCCCGGAGCTCATCGGGGCTCAGGCGCGGCGCCGTCTTCTTGCGAGGGTCCACTTTCGCCTTATCGAACTGCGTCCCCACTATCTCATCGCGTACTTTAACTGAAAGTTTCGGGAAGGTAGCGCCGTCTCCAGTGCTGGTCTTGATTTGCATGTCGCTGAAGAGCGGGTTTCCTACGATTTCTTGGCCGAAGAGATCCGTGTTCTCGAGCGTCCCTTCAAGCGTTCCGTTGATGCCCTCTTCCGCGATGATCACCCGGCCGGTCAGATCCAGTTCTTTTGCACGCTTGAGTACCCAGGCCCTGAGAGCCTGCGGGTCTTCAACCGTAACGTATTTATAGAAAAGGAGGACCTGGTGCTTCATGCAAAGAACTACGCGAGCCTCCCCGGAAGATCAGCAAGGGCAACACGCTCCTGCTCGCCGGTGTCCCTATTGCGGAGCGTCACCGTATCCTTGAGCTCAGGAGTCTCACCGAGGGTATCGAAGTCTATGGTGACGCAGAACGGCGTGCCGATTTCATCTTGCCTGCGATAGCGCTTACCGATGTTGCCGTTGTCATCGAACATGACTGCGCCGAATTCCTTCTTAAGCGAAGCGAATACTTCACGCGCTTTTGCGACCAGTTCCGGCTTGTTCTTAAGAAGAGGGAACACCGCAACGCGTACGGGGGCGACTTCGACCGGGAACTTGAGATACGTGCGGGTCTCCCCTCCTAACTCGTCTTCGGTATATGCGGACGCGAGCACCGCGAGGAACGTGCGGCCGAGACCAAACGTCGGCTCGATGACATGGGGGACGAACTTCTCTTTCGTCTCTTCGTCCATGTATGTGAGGTTCTCCTTGGAGAATTCCGCGTGACGCGAAAGATCGTAGTCAGTGCGATACGCGAGTCCGTAGAGTTCCTTGCGGCCGAATGGGAAATCGAACTCGAAGTCGATGGTGCGCTTAGAATAATGCGCGCGATCTTCTTCTGATACCTCCAGCTCGTGCACTCCTTCCTTCCGGATACCTACTTCCTCGATCCATGCCCACATCTCTTTCCTCCAGTATTCAAAGATCTCTTCCCAATTCTCAGGACGGATGAAGTACTCGAACTCCATGAGATCGAACTCGCGGACGCGGAACAGGAACTCGCGCGGCGCGATTTCGTTTCTGAACGCCTTGCCGCTCTGCGCGATACCGAACGGCAATTTCGGGTGGAACGAGTCGACGACATTCTTGAAGTTCACGAACATGCCCTGGGCAATTTCTCCGCGCAAATAGCCGGTCGTGGTGCCGCCAGCTGCTGCACCCATCTCGACCGGGAACAAAAGGTTGAACTGACGGACCGCGCCTAGTTTCCCGCCGCAATCAGGGCACTTTTGCGCATCACCTAGATGATCTGCTCGGAATCGATGCTTACACTTCTCGCACTCAACCATGGGGTCGGTGAACCCTTCAAGGTGTCCCGACGCTTTCCATACCGCTTCGGGCATAATGACGCTCGAGTCGAGCCCGTACATGTCCTCCCGTCCGACGACGAACCGGTTCCACCACAAGCGCTCGATATTCTTCTTGAGCGCGACGCCCATAGGGCCGTAATCGAACGTACCCGCTAGCCCTCCGTAAATCTCAGAGCCCGGGTAGACGAACCCTCGACGCTTGGCGAGCGATACGAGGGTTTCGAGGGAGACGGGTTCCTGTGCCATAGGTGGAGATTACTTCACTGGCTGGCCTGAGTCGATAGCAGGCACCGAGTCGGTCAAGGTCTTCTGAACGTACCGATCGAAGCCGGTGAGCGTTGCGGCTGAGACGATAGCCGGGCTCGAGCCGCTCTGGGAACTACTTGGAAGGAACGCGACCTGGAAAGAAGCCGACTGCACGCTTGCATGCGCGCCGACCTCCCCGACGCTCCACGACACCTCGCGGGTCGATTCGTTGTACATGACGCCGTTGTTGCTGCTTACGAAGCGGACATAGTAAGGCAGCGTGGCTTTGACGACCGTATCAGCAATCGCATTAACGCCGTTGGCGACATTCCAGCGGACAGAATAGACCGTTTCAGTGTCTGGTTCTGCAGGATACGGCCCGCTGCTCCGAGTTGCGGATGCGGAGAGCGACACTTCGCTTGCCACCTGCACGGTGCGCGTAAGCGTCGATGTGATGCGCTCGGACACGCCGCTCTCCCCTACTCGGCGGCCAGCGACCGATACTGTGATGGTGAGCGAAGGGTTATGCATGCTGGCTAGCTCAGAGGCGGGTTTCGTCGAGAAACTGAAGGAGCCATTACCGTTGTCTCCTGGCTGCAGCGTCCGCAGGCCACTGTTGGTATCGCGGTTGAAAAGAACGGTCGTATCAGAAGAGCGATAGAAGCCGCCCAATGTCGTGACGGATGATTTGTCGAGTGCTGCGCCTTGGATACGCACGGTCAGCTCTGCGTCCTGTATCTGCGACGTGAGCGTATTGGTCCACGCGAGCATGGCCTGCATCGGCACGCCCGGGCGGGCGACCACCGTATCGGCATCGGTCCGATCGAGCGTAAGCCCTACCGCAATGAACGGCCGCGTGATTGCGACGAACGCTTCCTTCGTGATGAAGGAGACCGCGAGGTTGGGCGAGCCGTCAGGACGCGCAGTACCTGCGGAGAACTTGAAGACGCGCTCGTCCTTGTCCTGCCCTGCGAGCGTCCCGGTGATAGTGATCTTCTTCTCTTCGCCCGGCGCGAGCGTGCCTAGTTTAAACAGGCGGCCGACTGCAGGCTCCGGAGAGAAATCGGTTGGTGAGAACCCGAACGGGTATTCGGCGCGTACCGCGAGATTCTCGATAGGGGCTGGCGCATTGGAACGTACGGAAATCTCGAACTTCATCTCCTGCCCCGAAGAGACTTCATCGAGCGCGACTACGTTGACGCTTACCGGCGAAGTACCGATCGTGAACTCGAACTCTTCGGTCTTCTCGAAAACAGAGGTTGATCCATCGGTGCGGTACTCGATCTTCACGGGGATCACGATCTTCTGATTCGCTTCTCCGTACAGAGTCGCACGGACGGTCTGTTCCTTGATTGCGCCTGGAGCGATATCGCCGAGCGCTTCGATTTGGTGCGCAAGTGGTTCTGGTGGTTCGGTAGCAGAGTAGGTGCCTGCCGGGAAGTCGATGAAGAGTTTCGCGTCGTTCAATATCGCCGGGTTCTCGTTCTTGATGACGATATATAAGGAGACGGTATCGCCGCCGGCGATAGACGTCGGCGGATTCTCTATCGTGATTTTCACCCGGTCGTTCGAGACTGAGCGGCCACCCTGTATGACCAGGAAGAACGCCACGAGACCGGCGATTACGAAGAATGCCGCAGCTCCGATTAAAAAGATCGCTGAGCCCGATAATTTGCGCTTCTTTGCCGCCGGACGCTCCGGTGGTGGTTCCCAGGCATGAGGCAACTTAGACGCACGAGCAGACAGCGAGGACGGGGCGATATCGAAGGACGTCCCTGGCGTATAGAGTTTCTTGCGCATCCGCTCGAGCGGACCAGTCGTGTCTTCAGGAGTTGGAGCCATATTGGGAAAAGTATACCTCAGAGTCCCGAAGCGGCGATGCCTTTGTTGATGCGCGCCACGATGCTCCGACGGTCTGCCGGCACGTCCGTCGCGTTTGGTATGTCGCCCGCATCAAGCCCGAGCGCGCTTAGGATGCGCAGGGCCGCCCTGCATTCAGCGGCATCTTGTTCTATATCCGTGCCCGTCTTGAGGCGTATCAGGAGTTCCTTGAATGCCTCGAACAGTTCGGGCTCCTTCACTTCCCCGCGTACCAGGCGCAGAAGCAGCAAAGAGATGCGTCCTGCGCGTGCGCGAGCAGGCGGCGGCAAGGCGGAGAAGTGGTCATCAAGCTGCGTCGCTCCCGAAAGCCGCCACCCTTCTTTCCCATAGAGGATATGGACGTCCGCTTCTGAAAACGTACGCAACGCACCTGAGAGCTTGGCGCCTGACTTCCGGACTCCTTGAGCCCGGGCACGAACCAGTCCGAAGTCCGCGGTAAGCAAGGTGACGAGCGCGCTGGCTTCCCCGAGCGGCGTACGCGCGAGGACGATTGCCGGCGTGACGTATTTAGGACGCATCGCGAGAAAGCGAGAACCGTACCGGACCAGTCGAGAGTTCCGCGACATGTTCCCCGTCGGCTGACTTCGTGATGGTGACCGAATCCCTCGGAGAGAAGCCTGCAGTCTTGCGCGCTTCGGCGACCGCGCGAGCAAACGCGCGTTCGTCACCTTCTGCGATGAGCGCTGGTGTGAGCACGGTATCCAGTGAGACTTCGTTTGCATTCTGACGGACCTCTTTCACGTTCACTTCGTCCGCAAGGATGTCTGCCAACTCGGGAAGCAGCGTGCCGCTGATTGAAAGCGTGGCTAGCGGCTGGCGCACTTTGATATTGGCTTTCTGCCGGAGCATGAGCGCCTCTGACGCAAGTGCGCGGACGCGATCCATCTCAGTTACTAGTGCCTCGTTACCCTTATTACCGAAGAACGGCTTCTTGACCTCAGGCCAGGACGCTAGGTGCACGCTTTCCGGATCCTCGCTTCCCTTCACGCTCCGGAATATTTCATCGGCAACAAATGGCATTGCCGGCGCGATGACTTTCGAGAAGGTCACCAGCACGTGGCGGAGCGTATGAAGCGCTGCCTGCTTATCGTTCTCATCTTCCCCCTTCATGCGGTTGCGAGAGCGGCGCAAGTACCAGGTCGAGAGATCATCGATGAATTCCTTATAGGACCGCGTCGCGCGTACTACGTCATAGCGCTCGAATCCGTCAGTCACGGTCGTTACCACTTGGTCGAGGCGCGTGCGTATCCATTTATCCAGCGGGTGTGTGAACGATGGGCGCGCCGCTTCGTCGAGGTCCTGCTTGTACAAAAGGTAGAACGAGAGCACGTTGCGTAGCATGTTCACGACGCGGGCATGCGCGTCTTTGACGTCCTCGTCACGGAACAGGAGATCTTCCGCCTGCATGACCGGGCTTGAGAGCAGGTAATAGCGGAACGCGTCTGCGCCGTAGAGGTCGAAGAGCGCGTACGGATCAGTGTAATTGTTCTTGCTCTTGGAGAGTTTTGCTCCGTCTTTGGCGACCACGTTCCCGGTCGTGATGACGTTACGGAACGACTGGCGTCCGAAGAGCGAGACAGAAATCGCGTGCATGTAATAGAACCAGGCGCGCGTCTGTCCGATGTACTCGGAGACGAAATCGCCTGGTGCGCGCTTCTCGAACTCCTTCAGATTTTCGAAGGGATAGTGGTACTCGGCAAACGGCATCGAGCCAGACTCGACCCAACAGTCGACGACCTCAGGCGTGCGGGTAAGCGGCTCACCCTGCTCGCTTATCAACTCGACCCGGTCGATATACGGGAGATGGAAGTCGAGCTCGTAGTTGCGATTATGCGGCAATGGGACGAAATCCAGTTCACGGACGTTGCCGCGAAGCGGGTAATCGTCCTTGCCGATCTCCTTGATGCGAGTCGGATCTGCTCCTTCGACGATTCCGTAGAGCATCAGAAGCGGCTCACCGTGAGAGACGATGAGTATCTTCTTGCCTGAGTGCCCGCGCTCAAGCTCATAGAGCACGTCGCCCATGCGCTGGCGCATCTCGTTATAGGTTTCGCCTCCTTCCGGCCCTTGGGTGAAGCGGCGGACGAAATCTGGGTTCGCCGCCTCGAACTCCTTGATGGTCTTCCCGTTGAAGACGCCATGATTGTACTCGCCGATTCGCGGTTCAAAGATGAGTGCTTCCTCTGGGAGCCCGAGCGCTTCCCGTACCATCTTTGCGGTCTCTTTGGTACGTATAAACGGCGAGGCGATGATGAGGTCGATGCCGGACTTCGAGAGCTCCTGTGCTGCCTCCTTGATCTGCAGCCTGCCCGCTTCAGTCAGGCGCGTCGGGTCGTCGACCTTGGCGCTGATGACGCTCATCAAGTTGCTGTCTGCTTCCCCGTGCCGCAGCGTGAAGTAGCGGTTGCCGGATTTCTTCGTCAGGCGCTTCAGTTCATCCAACGAGCCGATGACCGTCACCTCCCCCTTCGGGTCCTTCCATATAGGAAGCGGGCTGGCCCAGAAACGGTTGCGAGAAATAGTCCAATCAGGAGCGCTCTCGAGTATGTGTTTGAAGCGGCCTTCTTTCAGGTGCTCGGGCACCCAGTTAATCTTCTCGTTCTCCGAGAGCAGTTTCGCCTTGATCGCCTGGATGTCGATGAACCACGACGAGACGGCGTTGTAGATGAGCGCGGTACCGCAGCGGTAGCAGTGCGGATACGAGTGCGTGTTCATCGCTTTGGCGAACATGAGACCGCGGACCTCGAGATCCTCCTTGATGAGCGGTTCTGCTTTCTTTATGTACTGGCCGAGCAGGAATTCCGGCGCGTCAGCATTATAGGTACCGTTCGGGTTCAAGAGCGGGATCATCGGAAGCCCCTCTTTCAATCCAAGCGCGTAGTCGTCCTCTCCGTATATGACGGCGGTGTGCACGATGCCAGTACCATCTGTCGTCGTGACGAAGTCAGCTGGCAGTACCTGCCACTTCTTCCCCGCATGCGCCTTCACTTTCGCGATCTCGTACAAGGGCTCGTAGGCAAGGCCGACGAGCTCGCTTCCCTTCAGCTCCTTGATAGCAGCACCGAGCCCTAGGAATTCCGCTCGCTCGTGCGCAGCGATGACATACGCACCATCGTGCTCATACAATCCGTATGACATAGCGGGCCCGACGGCAAGCCCGACGTTTCCAGGGAGCGTCCATGGCGTCGTGGTCCACGCGAGGAGATACGTATTCTCGGGGAACCCGTGCTTCTGCGATTCTTGCACCCTGAACCGTACGGTCACCGCTTCTTCAGTGACATCCTTATAAGTGTTGTCCATCGCGATCTCTGCTTTGGCGAGCGGCGTCTCGCAGTGCGGGCAGTACATCAGCACCTTACGGCCTTCGTACAGTCTTCCCTTCTGATGTATCTGCTTGAGGCCCCACCACACGGATTCGATGAACGAGTTGTCCATCGTCTTGTATGAATTATCGAAATCAACGAAGCGCCCGATGCGCTCGATGTACCGCTTCCACTCGTGAACGTATTCGAGGACCATGGAGCGTGCGGTCTCGTTAAACGTCTCGATGCCTACGGAAAGAATCTCCTTCTTGTTCTTGAGACCAAGTTTCTTTTCGACCAATGACTCAATCGGGAGGCCGTGGGTGTCCCACCCCCAGCAGCGGCGCACCTTATAGCCACGCATGGTCTTGTAGCGCGGGATGAGGTCTTTGGCGACCGAGGAAAGGAGGGACCCCTGGTGCGGGAGGCCGGTGGCAAACGGCGGGCCGTCGTAGAAGGTGAACTCACCTTTGGGGGCAGGCTTCTCGAGGGATTTCTCGAAAATGCGTGCGTCCTTCCAAAACGCGAGGATCTCCTCTTCGCGACGTGCGACGTCGGATGTGCCTTTATCGTCGGCCATAATCCCTCATCCTATCGTAGGGAGAGAGAATCCCCAAAAGCGGGCTAAAGTTCGGGCTCTTTCGCAAACACAGAATCGAGCGGGCCTACCTTCTGTATGAGATGCACCCGAGTGTCGTTGGTGGAATGCTCAAGTGCGTGCGTAACCGCGGCCGCCAGCTCACTGTCGTTATTCACGATGTGGTACGGCTATTTCGAGTAGTCGGAATTCCACGGGGCGACCAGGAGTGGGTACACCTTCTTACCGCTCTTGATCTGAGCAAGCGCTTCCGCAACGGAAGTCGCGGTCCCCTCTAGCGGGGAGGGCATATTCTTGTGTGCTTCTAAAGGATCCATAGACAAGACGATACCACGTCTACATCTTCTCCGGCGCGGGGATACCGAGAAGCCAGAGGCCGTTCTCCATGGTGGTCACGAAGGCGCGGGCGACGAGCAGCTTGTACACCTCGTAGTCTCCGCCGCGGATGCGCTCCTTCGCGTAGAAAGAACTCCACTCCCCTGCGAGCGTCGTCAGGTACTGCGCGACATGATGCGGCGCGCGTTCCGCCTGAGCACGCGCGACGATTTCCGGAAAGCGGGCGATGAGACGCTCGAGCAGATATGGTTCTGCAGGCACGTCAGCAGCGCTTGGCATCTCCACTGACTGGGCCATGACCGACTTAGCGCGTACCAGGGCGTACTGGAGGTACGGGCCCGAATCGCCGTCGACTGACAGCGAAGTATCGAAATCGAAAATAATGTCGCCGCCGGGCGCCTGCCGGAGGATCATGTATTTAATGGCGCCGAGCGCGACCTGCTCGGCGACGATGGGGTCTGGGTTCTTCTCAGAGACCTTCTCGATAGTGTCGTTGATCAAGGAGGCAGCGGTGACGATGTTCCCTTCGCGCGATGACATCTTCCCGCTTGTGAGGCGAAGAAACCCGTGCGGCACGTGCGTCGTCTTGGCGCCGAGCAAAGGAGCGATCTCCTCGAGCGCGGCTTTGACGACGCTGAAGTGACCGATCTGCTCAGCGGCCGTGAGGATGAGCACGGCATCGGTCGGGCATCGCTCCTCCTTCACGAATGCGAGACCTACCTCCTTCGTCTCGTAGGTCGGCGTCCCTTTGGAGGTAACGAATACCAGCGTGTGCAGTCCTTTCTTCTCTCCTTTATAGATGATTGCCCCATCGCTTTCTTCGAATACACCTCGCTCAAGACCGCTTCGCACGAGGTCCATGCCCGGGCCTGCGGTTTCGCTCTCAAAGAAGTAGTAGTCGAACGTCGTTCCGAGCGTCTGGTAAATCTCATCGAACGCAGTAAGGCACACCTGGCGACCCTTCCGCCACAGTTCCATGACCGCCTGGTCCTCGCCTCTGTATATCGCCCGGTTGAGGTCATCGATTTGAGCTTTTACTTCCTCGCTCTCAGAGTACGCGCGCGAGCCGTGCTCGTACGCCTTCCCCACTTCCGCCGCGCTGCCAGGCTCGCTGACCCCGGCTTTTTGTAGGCCCCACAATGCGCGCGCGACGTGCGGTCCGACATCACCGTCATAGGTGTCGCGGAATACGGTGGCAGAGGAGTACTCGGTGATGCGTGCGACTGCTTCCCCGATGATGGTGCTCATCAGGTGCCCGATATGCATCTCCTTGAACGGGTTAGGGCAGGAGTACTCGACGATGATCCTCTTTCCGGCATTCGCTTGCCCCATGCCCCACTCCTTTCCTGCGGACGCTGCTTTTAAGAGCGCGGCAGGATAGAACTCCCGCGCAAGGGTGATGTTGATAAAGCCTGGGCCTGCCACTCCGACAGTGGCCACATCGGTACCGAGCGCTTCCTTGATGCTCGCCGCGAGCGTGGTCGCGAGTTCCTTCGGATTCTTCCCGAGCATCTTTGCTGCGGCCATCGCGGCGTTTACTGCATAGTCCCCGTGCGCATATTCATTCGGACGTTCGACAGCGAACGAGACGTCAGGCGCGCCCGCAGAAGCGAGCGCTTGTGTGACCGCCTCCTGAATGCGCGTTTCCATGCGGCAAGTATAACAAACAGGCCGCTTACTCCCCGAGCACCTTGATCAAGGCGTATTTCTCTTTCTTGAGCATGCCGAACCCGTGTTTTTCGAACAGCGCCTTCGCTCCCGTGATGGAAAGGACTTCGTATACCTTCTTCTTCTCAGCCAGCGCGAGGCACGCGTTGATAAGCGCGGTCGCGATTCCCTTCCCTTGGAAGTCCTTCGTGACGGCAAGTGTGCGGATTTCAGCAAGGCGCTTTGAGTACACGACGAGCGCACAGCAGCCCACGACGCGCTTGCCGTCGACGGCGACGAAGAACTCGCTGGTGCGCGGAAGATGATCCTGCAACAGGACGGTCGAATACTCTTTGACGAGCGCGCGAATCGCTTTCGCGTCGCCTAGACTGGCTTTCCTGACTTTCATCTATACGAACGACTCTGGGACCGGGTGTTTCTCGGCCATCGTCTTGATCTCCGCCTTTGCAGCATCTACCGTCGCGTCATCCCGCTTCTTGAGGATGTCGATCATCAGCTCAGCGACGCGTACGCACTCTGCTTCTTTGAAGCCCCGGGTAGTGATAGCGGGCGTTCCGAAGCGAATACCTGATGGGTCCATCGGCTTGCGGGTATCGTCTGCAATCGAGTTCTTGTTAAGCGTGATACCTGCGCGGTCGAGCAGCGTCTCTGCGTCTCCTCCAGAAATCTGGTACGAGCCCCAGACGTCAGCCAAGATGAGGTGGTTACTGGTGCCGCCCGTGATCAGGCGCGCACCGTCCTTGAGAAACACGTCTGCCATCGCTGAGGCGTTTACGATCACCTGCTTGGCATAGGTCTCAAACTGCGGCGTGAGCGCCTCGCCGAAACAGACGGCCTTTGCGGCAATCATGTGCATGAGGGGCCCGCCTTGGAAGCCTGGGAAAACGGACTTGTCGATCTTCTTAGCGATGTCCTCGCTCTCTCGCGTAAGAATCATGCCGCCGCGAGGACCACGAAGCGTCTTGTGCGTCGTCGTGGTCATCACGTCGAATCCATAATCGAATGGATTTTTCACCGCCTTTCCAGCGATGAGGCCGGCGATGTGCGCGACGTCCATCACCGAGACCGCGCCCACTTCGCGCGCGATGTCGACGAACTTCTGGTAATCGAGTTCACGAGGATACGCGGAGTACCCGGCGAGGATCATCTTCGGCTTCTCGCGCTTGGCGACCTCGAGCATCTCGTCGTAGTCGATCTCTCCCGTCTCGACGTTCTTCATCTTGTAACGAACGAAGTTGAAGATCTTCGTGAGGTACGTCACAGGGTGTCCGTGGGTGAGGTGCCCGCCGTGAGAAAGGTCCATACCGAGGATCGTGTCTCCCGGCTCAAGGAGCGCGAAATACATCGCGACGTTTGCAGGAGCGCCTGCGTGCGGCTGCACGTTCGCATATCCTGCACCAAAGAGTTTCTTCGCACGATCGCGCGCGATGTCCTCGATGACATCGGTGTACTGCTGCCCTCCGTAGTAGCGCTTCCCAGGATAGCCCTCGGAATATTTGTTGGTGAAGACGCTGCCCATCGCTTCGCGGACCGCGAGCGATACGTAGTTCTCCGAAGGTATGAGTTCGAGCCCTTCGATCTCACGCTGCTCCTCTCCCGCTATCGTCTTGAAAACTTCAGGATCGTCACACTTAACGTGCTCGTAGCTGGACATGATATGAAAACGCTAGCTTCTAAGAATTGATTATACAAGAAGCCCGGAGACTACCCTATATACGTCCTCGTGGATGGCTTCCCGGCTCCGCATCTTCCCTCCTTCCGCGCACTCGATTACATGCCAGTTGGGCTGGCGCTCAGAGAGCCATTTGGCGGTGTCGTAACTGCGGCTTAGGTACTCTCGGTCGCTCTCGACCGTATCCTTGCCCTCCACCCCTTCGTTCTTGACCGCCCGCTTCTCCTCCAGGAGCGCTTGGCTTATCTCAAGGGGAACGTGGAAATAGATGACGGCGTCAGGCTTCGGGATGCCGAGCGTGGTGTGCTCCATACCATCGAGCCATATAAGGAAGCCTTCTCGCTCCGTCGGATCCTCTATCTTCCCTCCCTGGTGGATCTGGTTTGATGACGAGAAGCGGTCGGTAACGACCACCTTCCCTTCAGCAAGCGCGGCCTTGATGCGAGGGGTCTCCTCGAAGCGATCGAGCGCATAGAGGGTCGAAGCAACCTTCGGGTCCAGGTGCACGAAGTCTCCACACTTCCCTGCAAGGCAGTCAGAGAGCAAGGTGCCGAAGAAGTTCCGGTTATACGACGGGAAATTGAGCGCCTCATGAGCCACCTTCTCCTTGGAGAGGCGATCAGCGAGCATCTTGGTCTGGGTAGCCTTCCCAGAGCCATCATTCCCGTCGAGGACTATGAACACCCCTTTCTTCATGCCTTTAGTATACTGCCTCTATGGAACAGCCCTATCTACATGCGCTCCGGAAAGTATACGAAGAAGGTGTCGATCGCGAGGACCGCACCGGAGTAGGGACCCGCGGCCTACTGGGGTTTCAGATGCGCTTTGATTTAGCGCACGGCTTCCCCGCCATTACCACCAAGAAACTCGCCTTCAAGGCAGTGAAAAGCGAGCTGTTGTGGTTCCTTGAAGGAAGCAACGACGACAACCGTCTCAAGGAATTGAACGGGAGCGAACGCACGATCTGGACGGACAATGCAGAAGCCGACTATTGGAAGCCGAAAGCGAAATTCCCAGGAGACCTTGGTCGCATCTACGGCGTGCAGTGGCGAAGTTGGCAGAGACCTGACGGTACGACCGTTGACCAGATCAAGGACGTCATCGAGCGGATCAAGAAGGAGCCGACCTCTCGTCGTCTCATCGTCTCTGCGTGGAATCCCGGAGAGCTAGACCAGATGGCGCTTCCTCCTTGTCACGTTATGTTCCAGTTCTTCGTCGCGGACGGCAGGCTCTCCATGCAGATGTACCAGCGAAGCTGCGACATGTTCCTCGGCGTTCCCTTCAACATCGCCTCCTATTCCCTCTTCTTAAAAATGGTGGCGCAGGTTACCGGATACGAAGCAGGAGAATTTGTGCACGTCTTAGGTGACGCGCATATATATAAGAATCATTTCGATGCGGTTAAGGAACAGCTCGAGCGCGAACCACTTGTGTCTCCTACCTTGTGGCTTAACCCCGAAATAAAAGACATCGATAAGTTCACGATGGAGGATATTAAACTCGAGAACTACGAGTCGCACCCTGCGATAAAAGCGCCGATGGCGATATGAGGCCCAAGGCGATTATCTTCGACTGCTTCGGGGTCATCGTCACTGAGAGCGGAAAGATGTGGTTTGAGAAACACGCGCCAGGTGAAGCGTCTGACCAGCTCCGTCTCGAGTACTGCCGCAAGGAAGACGCAGGAGAAATATCTGCAGAGGAGTTCTTTGGTCTGCTTGCCACACTCAATGCGACCTCTGCTGCTGCGGTGCAGAAGGAGTGGGAAGAGACCGCATTGCCGAACGCGGACGTGGTCGCGTATATACGGGAACTCAAGGAAACCTACAAGACAGCGCTCTGTACCAACGCCGCTTCAGCCTTCTTGCGGGGCCTGCTCGCCCGCCATGAGCTAAGCCCGTTATTTTACGACATTATCGTCTCAAGCGAGGTACGCCTGATCAAGCCTGGGCCGGAAATCTTCACCCTGACCTTGTCTCGCCTCGGCGTTGGAGCCTCTGAGGCGATTTTTATCGATGATAATCCTGCTAACGTCGCGGCGGCCGAGGCTCTTGGCATCCGGAGCCTCGTCTATAGAGACCTCCCTTCCCTTAAGCGCGACATGGCTCTCCTGCTTGCCTCGTAGATTGTTGGCATTTCCCTTTTCTGCCTGTATTCTCTTTCTACTATGGCCCTCTCCGACAAAAAGATACTCGAGCACATGAAGGCCGGCACGGTCGTCATCGAACCATTTGATCGCGATAATCTCTGCACCTCCTCGATGGATGTCACCTTGGGCGAATGGTACTACCGCGAACAGAAACCGAAACGCTACAAGAACCTCTTCAACCTCTATAGTCAGGAGGACACCGAGCTCATCTGGGGCACGACACCGCATCGCGCCGATTTCGCGAAGGACTGCCTCAATGACTTCAACTTCGACTTCGATGGCATCCGTCCTGACGACAAGGTCATCTTGCTCGAGCCGGGCGAGACCATCCTCGCGCACACCAACGAGTTCATCGGCGGACGCGACACCGTCACCACCATGATGAAGGCCCGCTCGTCACTCGGCCGTAATTTCATCAACGTCTGCAAATGCGCCGGTTGGGGCGATGTCGGCTACATCAACCGCTGGACCATGGAAATCAGCAACGCGTCTCGTCACTACATCATCCCATTGGTCGTTGGTCGCCGTATCGCGCAGCTAGTCTTCTTCGAGACCGGGCCGATTCTCAAATCCGACTACGCCGCCAAGGGCAAATACCAGGACAGCACGAAGATCGCTGAGCTGAAGAAATCTTGGAAGCCGGAGATGATGCTTCCCCGCCTGTGGACCGATCGCGATATTAAGAAACGCCAGCCGTGGCACAAGAAATCAAAATAAGAGATGTGCTGAGCGCGTACCGCGCATTCGTGACGTATGTGCCAATGCGTCCTGAGCCTCCATTGTTTGATTACCTCACGCTTCCCAAAGAAGCCGCTGAATACAAGATAACGCCACGAGCGACTCTCGACCCACAGAAAGAAGCGAAGGCGGCACGGCTCGCAACCCGCGCGGTACCGACCGCAGTTCTTATCCCTGGCCGCATGTTCGACGCCCGCGGCACCAGGTACGGCCAAGGCGGGGGTTGGTACGATCGATTCCTGAGCTACGTCCCGAAAACATGGCTACGTGTCGGATTCTGCTACCCGCACCAGTTCTCTGAAGAGGACCTGGTGCCCCAACCATGGGACCAGCCTATGGACTACGTATGCCTGGTTGATGGCGAGAACCTTATCGTCTACAAGACGAATGCGCGCGGTATCTGATACGCTACGCATATGATCGCTGCTATAGCCGCTATTGGGAGTCGCACCCGCGCGCTCGGGAAGGATAACGACCTTATCTGGGACATACCAGAAGACCTCGAGCGCTTCCGCGATCTCACCCGCGACCACCCCATCATCATGGGCCGCAAGACGTGGGAGTCACTCCCTGCTGCGCGTCGGCCGCTTCCGAAGCGCACCAACATCGTCGTTACCCGGCAAACGGAGTACGTCGCGCCTGGCGCGGTCATCGTATCGTCGGTCGATGCGGCAATCGAAGCGGCGAGGCAGGCTCCTGGCGCTGAAGAAATCTACATCCTCGGCGGTAGCGGCATCTTCAAAGATGCCTTCCCCTTCACTGATCGTCTGTATCTCACGCTTGTCGACGATGACTCTCCTGCCGACGTGTTCTTCCCTGAGTACGCTGAGTTCACGAAAGTAATTGAGCGCACCGAGCATCTCGACCACACACCGCCCTACACGTACCTCACCCTTGAGCGCTAGAGCATCAAGCCGGTAGCGTATGTATCGACGAGGTCGAGTATCTTCTGCTCTTCGGGGCCCGATGCAATCCTGCGCGCTCGCCGTATGATCTCTTCGCGCAAATACACTCCGTACTTCCAATGCGTCATGGGGCCCTCGCCGGTTTCCGCATCAACCGGTACCTGCGCGATAGCCTTGCGATTGGTAATCAGCGCCTTGTAGACATCGAACTGCGAACTCATCTCCGCACTCTCGATCACCGACTGCAGCGCGCCGAACACCCGGCCAAGGCGCGCGCGAAGACCCGGCACTTCTCGCAGGGCGCGCATCGTATCGCCCAAGACGCGCTCGAAGTTCTGTTGATCATCCTCAAGCGCCTTCGGCGTCAATTGCATGCCCGGTGCGCGCCCGCCGGCGATGAGCCCTACCTGGCAGAGGAGGCTGAGTGCCCTCGAACGCTCGGTATTCCAAAGTCCCTCGGCGCTCCTCGGCGTGGCCTGTATGACATCTCCCCTATAATCGACGATGCCGTACAGCTTATGCGACTTGGTGGCCGCCTTGGCCAGACGCTCTGACTGCGACTCGCTAAGCGCGGAAGCAAAATATCCGTCCGCCATCTGCTCCCACTCTGGAGCATTCAGCATCTCGGACAGTATCTCGCTTATGATGGTGAAATATTTCTGCGGCATCTTCTCGTTGCCCCAGATGCTTGCAGCGAACAGGCGCTCCGGGACCCGGAAGGGCGAATCAGCCTCAGATGGCTCCCTGCGCTCAATGCTCATGCCGAGATGATACCAACAAAAAAGCCCCTTGCGGGGCTTTGGCTACTTGACGTTGATTCCCATCGAACGGGCAGTGCCTTCGATGATGCGGTCTGCTGCTTCGGGAGAGCCGGCAGAAAGGTCCGGCATCTTCTGCTCAGAGACCTGGCGGACCTGAGCCTTGGTCAGGGTCGCGGTCGCCTTGCCTCCTGGCTTCTGGGAACCCTTCTCGATTCCAAGAATCTTGAGAATAAGGCGGGATGCCGGAGGGGTCTTGAGGACGAAAGAGAACGTACGGTCCTCGTAGACGGAAAGGTCGACAGGGATAATGTCTCCCATCTTGTCCTTGGTCGCCTCGTTGAACTTGTTGACGAAATCGCCAATGTTAACGCCGGCAGGACCGAGAACGGTACCGACCGGAGGCGCAGGGGTCGCTTTTCCGGCTGGGATCTGAAGTTTGATTTTCTTTACTACCTTGGGCATATGTTTGGATGACTTTACGCTAGAGCTTGCGAACCTGCAAGAAATCGAGTTCGACGGGGGTCTCGCGGCCGAACATGGCCACAAGGACCTTCACCTTGCCGCGCTCCTCGTCTACCTCGCCTACCTTGCCCTCCAGGTCCTTGAATGGGCCGTCAGCGATGATGACTGGGTCATCCTTGCCGAGGTCGATGCGGTGCTTAGGCGCCTCAGCGTCCATACGCTTCATAAGAGTAGCGACCTCGCTCTCCTCCATAGGGACTGGGGTGACGCCTGAACCAACGAAGCCGGTCACGCGAGGCGTGTTGCGGACGACGAACCAGGAATCCTCGTCGACGATCATGCGGACCAAGATATAGCCCGGGTAGATCTTCTCTTCCTCCACGATGCGCTTGCCGCCTTTGACGCGGATCTTCTTCTCAGTCGGAACGACGACCTGGAAGATCTTCTTTTCCATGCCGAGCGATTCGATACGCTGCTTGAGGTTTCGCTCCACGGCGTTCTCGTACCCGGCGTACGTGTGGATGGTGTACCAGCGTGGCTCTGGATTGATGCTGTCTTCTGAGAACGATGGTGAGGTGCGAGTTTCCATGGTGGTTAGCGGATGAGAGTTCCGACGCCGCTCGTGAAGAGGTAGTCGAGAAGCGCGATGAATGCAGCAGTGGCTGCTGAGATAATGATGATCAATATGGTGTGCCCGACAGCCGTGCGCGGCTTAGGCCACACGACGTGGTCGAGTTCGCCGCGAACGTTTTTGAGGTAGCTGAAAAATGACTTCATAGTGTAAATAAAAAAGCCCTCCGGGCCTTTTGTACAGGTGCATAATACTACTGCACTTGTAGGCCGTCAAGAATACGAAAAACCGCCCATCTGGGCGGTTTTTCTATAGGAACGCAGGTCTCTTTAACGGAGTTCGTAGGTGATGTAGACCGTCACCATCGTCTCGTTCTCTCCGACCGGGAGCGAAGGAGCCGACTGAGCGACTGCCGACTCCATGCCGCCCCTTCCATAGGAGTCGTACATCGGGTAACTGCCGCCCGTGCTCTCGGAGAAGGAGATCACTGAGCCTAAGTTCACGCCGAGGTCCTTGGCGAGGCTCTTAGCCTTCTCCTTGGCTTCAGCGATAGCCGCCGCGCGAGCTTCTGCGCGGATGTTGTCTTCGTCATCAACGACGAAGTTCGGGCCTGAGATGTTCTGCACGCCGACGGTGCCGAGGCTCTGCAGCACGCTTCCTGCCTTCGCCGTGTCGCGGACCTTTACCTCGATGCTCTGGGATACTTCGTATCCAGTAATGCGTGGGCTCGAGGAAACCGGGGGGCATATGCCGCTGTAGCAGGGCTGCTGGTATTCATACGTCGGATAGACGTTGTAGCCGAGAGTCTTCACATCCGCCTCCTCGACACCCTGTCCGCGTACCGCCTCAAGCGCAGCGTCAGTCTTTGCCGTCGCTTTGTCCTGTGCCTCTGAGACGGTCGCTCCCTTCTCAGTGACTGAGAAGGTGATCTGTGCGATATCCGGAATCATGCTAGCCTCGCCAGTCCCTTCCACCGAGATGGTCTTGGACGGATACAAGTCAGAGCGGCCAACGCCATAGGCGAGCATGTCGATGGTCTTCACGAGGAGGAAGAGCGCGAGAAGCCCGACGGCAGCGATCGCAGCGATGCGGAATGCGGGTGCACGGTAGAAAGGTGTGTCGTTCATGGGTAACGGTATTTGATTTGTTATATATCGATTCTATCACGATGACGTGTCGGCCTCGTGAACATTACCGAGGGCGTGATACACTCTTACGGTATGTCAGCCCTGCTCATGAGCCTGCTCGCCGTCGGCGCAGTAAGCCTTATATCCCTTATCGGTATCGCCACCCTCTCCCTCAAGCAGGACCTGCTTCGGCGGATGCTCTTTCTCCTCATATCGCTTGCGGCAGGCGCCTTGCTGGGCGATGCGTTCATCCACCTTATCCCTGAGGCGTTCGAGGAAGCGGAGCCGCTCCTGGTCTCCGGCGTAATCCTCGCCGGCTTCTTTACCTTCTTCGTTCTCGAAAAGTTCTTGCATTGGCACCATAGCCACGGCGATGACGAGTTCTCCCCTGAGCATGCGAAGATCCATCCGGTCGGGCTCCTTGTCATACTCTCTGACGGCATGCACAACCTGATAGATGGTATCGCCATCGGCGCAGCATTCCTTATCTCGACCGAAGTCGGTATCGCCACCACGATAGCGATTGCGCTCCACGAGATTCCTCAGGAGATCGGTGACTTCGGCCTCCTGCTGCACGCCGGGTTCTCCCGCGCAAAAGCGCTCATGATGAACTTCTTCTCGGCGCTCACTGCGTTCTTGGGCGTCGGACTCGTGTTCTGGCTCGCCGAAAGTATCGAGGTAGCAACGCCGCTTATCGCCGCGTTTGCCGCAGGTAACTTCATCTACATCGCTGCTGCGGACTTGGTACCTGAATTGCACAAGACGACTGGCGCACGCAAATCGACGCTTCAGTTCGTGACCATCCTCATCGGCCTTGCGGCGATGGTTATGCTGCTTGGGTTGGAGTAGAAACCTGGTACGCGGCCATCAGGTTCCGCAGTCGATTCTTCATAAGCCTGCGCATCGCTTCGAGCACTTCGAGCTTCGTCGTGATGGAAGATTTGCGGTACGCAACCGCCAGAGCGGTGAGATCTAGCTCTCCGGTATTTTTAATGTATTGATGAATCACCTCAGGAATTTTGCCGTCTGGGCCCTGGAACCGCTCCTCCATGACCGGCATGCCTATGAATTGTTTAATCGCATGGAAGGTGTTGAGTGCTTCAATGAAACGTCCAGCGCCAAGCATGTTCAAGTCGAGAACGAGTTTGTCCTTGCCGGCAAGCGTGTGCTCCCATACTCGACGCTCCGCATGCGCTTCCTGCGCATCGCGCGGATTTCCGTCCGCGTCGAAATCGAAACCGTCTTTGATAATCGGCAGTGTAAGAAATTTGAGCATGAAGCGCGCGTAGTCTTTCGCCATTTCTGACGACCACGCGGCGCGTTCGAATTCCTCTTCGAGCTGCTCGATTTCCGCTCGATCAGGAGGATATTCGACGACGAGACGACGCTCCCCTATCGTAAGCGACCCGGGAGTAAGCGCCTTAATCTCAACCGTATCCAGTTTCTCGTTTGCTTGTTCAGACGGGCGCTCAGCCATACTTACTTGCTCTCTACCGTCCCGAGCATCTGTAAGAATGCCGCGTGCTCAGGGAGCTTCTTCACGGCAAGCGATGGCTCCATCCAATCGACGACATCATGCTCGACGATCTCGAACTTCAAGACGTCGTTCTCGCGAGCGAGGAAGTACGCGCTATGCACGATCGCCTCGAAGCGCTCGATGACGACTGACTGATACGTCTTGCCGTTGATGGTGACCGGCTCGAAGCGATCCATCGAATCCGCCTGCATGTCTGCCGGCTGGAAGCGGGTGTTCGCGAGAATCACGTCGTTTGCCGTCTCTCCTTCTGCAATTGGGTACTGACGGATGGTGATGGTGTGCCGCACGCTATCCGATAGGGTTGGCTTTACGAACGCCCCGCGTAGCGAAAGGTCTGCCCCGTACGCATTCTCATCAGCGACGTACCCTTCCGGAACGGAATAGGAGACGCCTGCGCCTGCATCGGTCGTCGACGGGCAAGCGGTGAACTCGCAGAGAGGAGCAACGCGCCCGACGGTAGAGCCGTCAGGACACATCTTGGCATCCATCGGACACGCCGTTATCGGTCCTGGGTTTTCAACCGTCGTGCGATAGAAGAACCCTGCGATGCCGATAAGGATGAGCAATACCACCCCAAAGAGAAGTTGTTTCATATCCACAAATTCTATCACGCCTCCTTATTTCTTGAGCAAATCGCGTATTTCCTCCAAGGTCTCAAGTTCCGCTGACTTACACGGAGTCACTGGCTCCGGCTTCTTTGCGAACTTATTGATGAGCTTGATGAGCAGGAAGAGGGCAAACGCCGTGATGACGAAGGAGATGATCGCTTCGATGAAAAGCCCGTAGCCGATCGAGGCTTCCCCACCAAGCGGAACGGTCAGGTCGCTGAAGTCGACGCCGCCGATGACTAAGCCGAGCGGAGGCGTGATGACGTTGGTCACGAGCGAGTTCACGATGCCATTGAAGGCCGCGCCGATGACCACGCCGATCGCGAGATCGAGCGCATTGCCTCGAAGAGCGAAGGTCTTGAATTCTTGGATGATGGACATGGGCAGATGATATCACTTCCCCTCCGCACCTTCAGGGAACTCGCGTTCGTACGCTTTCTTAAAGATACTCCACACACGGTCATTGACCGGCTCGCCCGGTCCGATGCTTGGGTCATCGAAGTGCATGCCCATCAGCCGCTCCATCACTTTCCATCCTCCGCTAAAGTCGTCCGTAAGCTGGTCTTCGCGCCTGCTCGGAACGACGGAGAGTTTCTTCGCCGTATCGAAATCAACGAGTTCCGCAGCAAGCGTCACGTTCTGTGGGAATTCAGGACCGTTAGCGACGAATCCGTGGGTGATGCCTTTCGCGTGGATCTTCCCGATACTGGTGCCCAGCGTCTCGGCGAACCAGTCGAGGTACTGATGCGCCGTGAGCTGTTCGGTCATGCCGCGCGTTTGCTCTATGTATCGCATGGCTTCGGTGAGCATCTGACGTTGCTGGCGCTGTATCTGCTGACGGTCTGTTTGGTTTCGCTCCGCGATCTCTTCTACCATCGAGAGCTCATTGACGCGGTACGGAACTCCGAAGCCACGTACGTAGATGACCGGGCGGAACTTCTCGAGCTGCGCATACTCCGGCCGCTTACTCAGCTCCTGTACGCTTGTGATGCCTTCCCCGGGCATATCAATTTCAGCCAGCTCAAGGATAGCGATGCCGCGCGCAACCGGGATTCCCCACGCTGCAAACTGTTCGGCCATCTTCATGTCGTGCTTGGCGTCGGCCAAAGACATGAGCCCCATATAGTCCGCGCGTGCGTCCGGTCGGGGGACTTTCGGCACCACCGGCCCAGCCGGGTCATACACCGAGTGTTCTATGAATCCCGTGCCCTTGAGGCCAACGTGCTTGATCGATGTCCCGGGAAGATCCATGCCTCCTGACCAATTCAGCGTCCTGCCATTTTCCGGCAACACGCCCACTTCAAACGCAGGCACGCAGGCGGTAGTCGCCGGGTCGCACGCAAAATAGCCGAACTGGGTATTCGTATCCCCTTCCTTAATATTGAAGAGCTGTGCTAGTTCTCGATTCACCCGCAGCACGCGATGCTTCACAGGACCGAGGGAGGCTGTGAACTTGGTACGCTTCTTCTCCATCCCAGGATTCAGAAACGGTCGATCGGCTCTTCCTTCGCTCATATGAACAGTATACTCGGGGCGACTAGAGAGAATCGAACTCTCGATGCCTGGACCACAACCAGGAGTTTTACCACTAAACTATAGTCGCCATGTATGAGGGTTATAGCATACCAAGAGGAAAAACGCCTTTCGGCGCTTTATTCCTCTACGTTTCTTTCGATCGCTGGCGGCTGGCGAAGCATATCAACGGCCTCCTCGTAGGTTGAGATGGTGAGCGCAAATCCTTTCTGGAGTTTCGCCACGACCTCTTTCAGGACCGGCTCGACTTCCGCGTACGGGATGCAGATGTTTTCCGCAGGCTTCGGCGGGGGCATAGGAGGGAGAGGCTTCGGATCTTTAGATTTACCGAACCACCGTTTATTGTTCCGCTCGGCTCTATATACCGCATCTTCATATTCATTCTTTATCCTGCGCCAGTCGTAGTACTCTGGGTTGTCCACCCAGATACCCCTTCATCATGCTTGAACGGAAGTTGCCCGCCGAGGTACATGATCTTTGCTTCGAATGTTCCGTCTTTCTGCGGCGTGATATCGAAACGATTGGTATGCCCGCCATTCATAAACACCTGGATGTAGTTCTTCCCCTCCCACCTGATACGAAGAGTGTCGTCTCCGAATATCGTATATAACGATCCTTCCATGTTTCCTTCCGGCACCATGTCGCCATACACAATGCGTGCTTTGCTACCCGTAAAGCCGAGTGCAGAATCAGCATCAAGATGTTCGCGCCTGAAGCGTCCTATGTTGATCAGTGATTTGAGATCGGCGGTCATCTCAGGATCCCGCTGCTGGTCCTTGAACTCTTTGAAGAAATTCTGGAACGAACGTTCAAGAGTACGAACGGCGTGCGTGGTGGCTTGAAACTGCCCCGTACGCTCGGAGAAAGCCCCACGCACTGGCGAGTACGCCAGCAACCCCGAAAGAAAAAACACTCCTTGCATTTCTGATTTGGCGGGGGTGAAATTTTTCTTGAAAAAGGAAAGGGTGTTTTTCTTTCGGGGTTCTGCCCTCCAAGTATTCGGGCAGTGCGTGGGGCTTCAATGCGGACTCGGCAAAACGAAAATCTGTTTTTCTGGGGGAAAGGATTTTCGTTTTGCCTCGACTGATTTTCCGCCCGCAGGAGGGGCCTGGGGAGGAATGCGGGCGGGTTTCGGACTGGGGGTTTCGGAATTCAAAAATTCGCCGCCAATTCTTTCTCTTTATGGCTTACGAGCAAATTTAAGAACAAATATGGAAGCAATCAAAAATAATCCTGTTGCTAAATCAATAATAGTCCACAATTCTCGGTTTAGATAAATTGGAAAAAATGGATTGAAAAGGACTGCAACAAAACCAAAAATCCAAATCCATTTCTCCTTATGGTTATCTTGACCAAGTGATTGAACAAACCGATTACTGTTCACAAAAAGCAAAATTGTTATCTCAAAAGAAGTCGCTCGAAGAAGAAATGACATCTCTTTCACACAAGCAGAATGATTGGCTCGCACCTTTCCAAAACTGGCTAAAAGACGCGGAATCTCTGGACAAAATTGCTTCTGATTCAGACCTTTTTGCTAAAAAGGTCTGTGCCAAAGAAATCTTTGGCTCGCACCTGTTTCTTGGCGAAAAAACAATCCGTCCCGCCGAAGGCGGGAATCCGAATTCGTTTGGAAAATCAGGCGAAACAGAGTGGGCGTGCCTTCGGCACGCCCACTCCTTGGTTGGTTCTCAACCGCTAAGTTCCATTCTGGTGCCCGGGAGAGGACTCGAACCTCCATGCCTTTCGACACTACCACCTCAAGGTAGCCTGTATACCAATTTCAGCACCCGGGCAGGTGTCCGCGTACTATACCGACACTCCTTTAGTTTTACAAACTAGGCAGCCGCCTCTTCCTTCTTCTCCTCAGCAACTTCTGGAGCAGCCTCCTCGATCACCTCGGCGACCGTCTCCTCGATGACCTCTGGGGCGGTGTCTTCTGACACTTCTGCCATGACCTCTTCGACAACCTCTTCCTCCTTGAAGTCTGCGGTAGAGACGTTCATAAGGCGCATGTTGCGGAGCTGGCGGCGTACTTCGCGAGCAACCTTCTCACGGATGAAGTAGAGCTTCGCGCGGCGAACCTTAGAGCGCTTTACGATCTCGATTTTCTCGATGAATGGAGCAAAGAGCGGGAACACGCGCTCAACACCGATGCCAGAAAGGGTGGCGCGGACGGTGAAAGAAGCGCCAGCTTCCGTGCCGTGCTTGACCGCAATGACGAGGCCCTCGAATACCTGGAGGCGGGTTTTCCCCTTCTCCACGATCTTCTGGTGCACGCGTACGGTGTCTCCTGGCTTAACGCCAAGCTTGGTGCGCTCTTCCGTCTTAACCGGAGTAATAACCTTGTTCATAGTCGCCGCACTCTATCACACCGCTTATATAGAGGCAACGACAGCGTCAGCGCCTGGGAACCGCGTAAGTGCGCCCTCTAGGTCCGCAGGCAAGGGCGCGGTGATCACGACCTCTTCCCCGCTCGGGAGCGGGAGCGCGAGACGGTAGGCGTGGAGGCCGAGGCGGTCGAAGCCAAGATCCTTTGGTTGCTTGGGGGCGTAGAGCGTATCGCCAACGACAGGGTGGTGGATCGCTTTCAAGTGCACGCGGATCTGGTGCGTGCGTCCGGTCTCGGGACGTACCTGCATCAAGGAATGCGTGCCGTTATCGGCGAGCACGAGATAGTGCGTGATCGCTTCACGGAGGATGCCTTTTGCCTTGGGTTGTGCGGAGCGCAGGCGGAAATCCTTGCGGGACCGCCCGATAGTGAAATCGATGGTTCCTTTCCGTTCCTTGGGGACTCCGTACGTAAAGGCGAGGTACGTCTTCTTCGCCGTACGCTCCTTGAATGCCTCTTTGAGAAACGCGTGCGCTTCTGCGGTCTTCGCGAACACCAGGACGCCGGACGTGTCGCGATCAAGGCGATGCACGACGCCAGGGCGGCGAATCTCTGTGCCGTTCTGCAGGCGCTGCGTCTCCCCCACCTCAGCGCTTTCCGGGTAGTGCGCGGCAAACCAGCCGCTGCCGGTCTCCTCATCGCTCTTGCCGTCCGGATGCGTCATGAGGCCCGCAGGCTTGTTGACCGCGACTAGATCCTTGTCTTCATAGAGGATGGAGAGTTCCATTCCTCTACCCTAGTCCCCACGAGGAGGAATTGCAAAGTTATTTCCCGAGACGACGCTCGCGCGTCGCGTACTCTGCAAGAATCGAATCAAGCTCTTGGGTAGTAAACGCCGGCCATTTGGTGTCCGTAAAGAAGAGTTCACTGTACACGGATTGCCAAGGAAGGAAGTTAGAGAGCCGCTTGTCTCCTCCGGTGCGGATGATGAGGTCTGGGTACGCGATGTCCGCGCTCCACATCGCTTTGCGGAATCCTTCTTCGTCGACTTCTTGCACGCCGTCAGCAAGAAGCGCGTTGGTCGCCGCTACGATTTCTGCACGTCCTCCGTACGAAACAGCGATCGTAAGCGTTCCTCTCTTGCCCTCCTTGGTCTTCTCTTCCGTTTCTTTCATCTGTTCCTGAAGTGATGCTGGCAGTCGCTCGCGCTGTCCTATGAATCGAACTCGCAGATCCCGCTCCGCTACCTCCGCTGGCAATTTCTCAAAGGCTTCCTGGAACAACTTCATAAGATAGGACACCTCTTCCGGGCTGCGGTTCCAATTCTCGGTCGAGAACGCATAGAGGATGACCTCACGTATGTTGTTTTTCTCTGCCCACTCGCCGAGCTCTTTGAGTTTCTCGAATCCCCTGCGGTGCCCTTCTAGCTGCGGCAGATTGTTCTCTTTCGCCCAGCGCCTGTTGCCGTCCATGATGACTCCGATCGAGGTTGGGGTGCGATGCTCACTCATAAGAGATGACAAATGAGCTGAATTCCCCGGTCGCAGGCTTCCACGCAGGAACGACGCTCTCGACCTTCGAGAGAAGCGAGCCCTGATGAAGACGTTCGAGCAGTTTCTCGAGATTCCCTCGTGTTCCTTCCGCGACGACTCGTACCGTACCGTCGCGCAGATTCCTCACAAAGCCTGTGAGCGAGAGCCCGCTTGCCTTCCGTTGTACAAAATCTCTATACATGACCACTTGGACGCGTCCGGATACGATGGCTTCGAGTCGTTCGTGCATAGATATGAGAACTGAGCCTGCGAGCACATTGTTACTTCCAAAAGTACGCCAGGTGCGCTATCGTGCATCCCGAGGGCGCTTAGCTCAGTTGGTAGAGCATCCCGTTTACACCGGGCAGGTCAGAGGTTCGAGTCCTCTAGCGCCCACCAAACGAAACTTGTTCGGAATTAAGAAAGCGGAGCGATTTTGCGGGAGCCAAAATCGCGCTGTCAATTTTTTCAAAACCATTTCCGCCTACGGCGGAGGCGGTGAATTCCCAAAGTTCCCCCCAATTGCATGAAAGCGTTTTGTCTTTGAGAATCGGGTTCGAGCCGATTTTTTGGAAAAACTCACGCCAAGCGAAATAATCTTCGCCTTTTTCCAAAATAACGGCTTCTCTCAAAGACAAAACGAAACTCCGCAAGGGTTCGACCCAATTTTTTCTCTGTTGTCCAAAATCCTTAAAACT
>Ga0163152_10000099_pt1 | contig 134123 bp, 134 predicted proteins | sample OliLakLV19MP8IB2_FD_148635 | JGI IMG/M metagenome (GOLD analysis project Ga0163152, IMG submission 148635) | Freshwater microbial mat bacterial communities from Lake Vanda, McMurdo Dry Valleys, Antarctica - Oligotrophic Lake LV.19.MP8.IB-2 | ecosystem: Environmental > Aquatic > Freshwater >... | reverse complement strand
GGGCTGATGGATACCCAGCACGAGCCTTTCTCCGACCGGCCACATGAGTAAGCTCGCGCTCGAACGGGGCGTAAGCAAGGCTAAAACGGGACTTAGTCCAAGAATTAATAAACCCATTGATCTTGCAAAGAACTTGTACACAGGATGCTCACATGAAGGGTTGTTCGGCATGAGCGGTCAGAAGGTTTTCTTCTCCCGTCCCGAGTTCGATTTCTTGATGCGTTTCTATGGCCGCATGGTCGCCGCCGGCGAGTGGCGCGACTACGCGCTCGACGCTTTACCGGACCGCGCCATCTTCAGCGTCTATCGCCGCGCCAGCGAAGCGCCGCTCTTCCAAATCGAGAAGCGTCCCGACGATGCGCGCCGCCAAGGCGCCTTCTCCGTACGCGCCATCGACGGCCGCGTCTTGCGCCGCGGCCAGGAGTTGGATCGCGTGCTCGCCATTCTCGAACCGAGGCGCATGCAGGTTATCGGCGACTAGGTGGTCCCGGAAAGCAAAACGCCCCAGCCGAGGCCGGGGCGTTCGCAGTTTGCGTTATTCCAGACTTAGTTTCTCGAGGAGCTCATCAGGCTCAGGATCATCTGGAAGATGGTGATGAAGGCGATGTAGAGGTTCAGCGCGCCGTAATTGGTCATCACCGCTTGGCCGCGTTGGTCATTGGCCAAGTAGTAATAGCTCTCACGCAGCTGGTTGGTTTGCGTCGCCACCAGCACCGAGAACACCAGCAGCGTCACGACCTGCATGCCGATTTCAAACAGGCTGGAGCCTTGGATCCAACCGAAGCTGACTGCGGCGAAGTTCAGGATGCCGATGATCGCCAAGCCCCAAACGGCCATGATGGCCATGGAGTGCAGGCCCGACAGATTGCGCTTGGTGGTGTAACCCCAAAGCGCCAAGCCGCCGAACGCCGCAGCCGTCACAAGGAACGCCTTCGCCATGTTGGCGAACGTCACCGTCACCGTTTGCCCGCCCAGCGACTGCGCGCTCACGGCGTTGGCCGCCAAGAACACCCAAACGCCGAGGCCGAGGCCCATGAGCGTCACGACCGCCCAATAGAGCAGCCCCGACGCGGTCGGGGACGCGTTGCGCATGAAGAAGCTCGAGCCCATCAGCAGGACCAGCGGGCCCCATTGCACGATGTAAAGAACCGGCGCGGTCAGCACCGTCTGCGTCACTGCCGGGATCATCCCCACCGCGAAGGCCAGCACCGCCGACCAGGCGAGGCCGAGGCCCATCTTGGTGTAAACGCCGAGCATAAACCGGCGAAGGCCGGGATCGATCGCCGCCTCTTCGCGGCCGATCGGGATCGATCTCGCCCCTGAGTGGTAGTCGCTCATCCGAATAAACCTCCTTGCGGTGGGGGAACTCCCCCAACGATACACCCATATATGGCGGGCTTGGCCCGCTGCATCAAGCCAAACCGGGCGCCGGTTGTTTGTTGCGAAACCGCCGGGACCGGGCCAATTTCCTTTGTACGGAGAGCGCGGGAAACTGGTTCCCTGCTTCGTGCGTTTAGGCACTGGGCGAACGCGCCTGCCTGTCGTGGGCAGGACCTGCGGAGAATCGCGCTACTTGGGGCGCGGAGGTTGAGCCGGGGTGGCTGACGAAGACGATCCGAACGCGCCGGAAGACCCGGCCAAGCGCCCCGAACAGGGGACGCCGCCCGATGCCGACAACGGCGTGGCGGATCCGCCCGTTGATGAGGCACCCGAAACAACCCTGTTCGAGAGCGAGCACGACGCCGCGCCGGACGTCGAGGCCGAACCAGAGCCCGCGCTCGAAATTGAAGAGCCAATAGCCGCGCGCGAGGCGCCGCCGCCCCAGTCGGACTTGCCGCCGCACTTTTTTCGCGCCGCCGGCGACCCCGACGAAGCCGAGGCCGAAGCACCGCCGTCGCAACTGGGCCGGCTGCAAGCGCGCATCGAACAAACCGCGCGCGATGCGTGGTCGGTCATCGAGCCCAAATGGGTCGCGTTCTGGGGCGCCGTGCGCGGTTTCTTCATCGCGGTCTGGCATCGCCTCCGCGGCATTCGCCAGCCGAAGTCGCTGCGCGAAGCGGCGGTGTGGAGCGGTTGGCTCGCGGCGGCTGGTGTCGGCGTCGTCGTCGGCTTCTTCTTCTTCGTCACCTGGGGCATGCCGTCGACCGACGATCTCTGGGAAGCGCGCCAAGGCCAGTCGATCACCTTCCTCGATCGCAATGGCAACGTGATCCTGCGCGAAGGCGCGCAAAACGCGCCCCCCGTCCAACTCGACACGCTGCCGCCTTATGTCGAGCAAGCGTTCCTCGCCATCGAGGATCGCCGCTTCTACGACCACTTCGGCGTCGACATTAGCGGCCTGATGCGCGCGGGCGCCGAGAACTTACGCGCCGGCCGCGTCGTGCAAGGCGGTTCGACGATCACCCAGCAGCTCGCCAAGAATCTCTTCCTCACCAACGACCGCACATGGCGGCGCAAGGCGCAGGAAGTGATGCTGGCGCTTTGGTTAGAGAGCCGGTTTAGCAAACAAGAAATCATGGCTCTCTATCTGAGCCGCGTCTATTTCGGCGCCGGCGCCTACGGCATCGAAGCGGCGTCCGAGCGCTATTTCGACCGCCCCGCGCGCGAACTCACCTTGCTGCAAGCAGCCATGCTCGCGGGCCTCGTCAAAGCGCCGTCGCGGCTCAACCCCGCGCGCCAAGATATCGGCGCCGCGCGCGACCGCGCCAACGTCGTTCTGAACGAAATGGTCACGATCGGCTTCATCAGCGCCACCGAGCGTGACGCCGCGATGCAAGAAGAGCTCGTCATCAGCCGCCGCAACCCAGCCGGCGTCCTCTCTTACTATCGCGATTGGATCGATCCGCTCCTGAACGACGTGATCGGTCAGCAGCGCGACGACTTCATCGTCGAGACCACCATCGATATCGCCGCCCAACGCGCCGCCGCTGAGACCGTCGAAACCATACTCGCCGAGCAGGGTGAAGACCGCCGCGTCTCGCAAGCGGCCGCGCTGTTCATGGATGATGAAGGCGGCGTCCGCGTCATTGTCGGCGGCCGTGACTATGATCAAAGCCAGTTCAATCGCGCCACGCAGGCGCGGCGCCAACCCGGCTCGTCGTTCAAGTATTTCATCTATCTCGCCGCGATGGAAAACGGCCTGACGCCATGGAGCGTGCGCGAAGACGCGCCCATCACGATTTACATTGACGGCCAGCCGCCCTGGACGCCGGGTAACTACACCAACGAATTCCACGGCGCGGTGTCGTTGACCTCGGCGTTCGCCAATTCGTTCAACATGGTGGCCATCCGCGTCGCCAACGAGGTTGGCGGTCAGAACGTCATCGATGTGGCGCGCCGCCTCGGTGTGGAGTCGCCGCTGCACAATTACCACTCGCTGGCGCTCGGCGCCCAAGAGATCACGCTGTTGGAGATGACACAGGCCTACGGCGCCATGGCCGCTGACGGCTTCCGTGTCGAAGCGCATGGCGTGGCGCGCATCCGCCGCGCCAACTCGAACGAGACCATGTGGACATGGCGCCCCGCACACCGCACGCGGGTTATCGAAGAACGCCCCCTGCGCTACATGAATTTGATGATGAGCCGGGTTGTGCAAGCCGGAACCGGCACACGCGCGCGCATGACGAGCCACCAAGTCGGCGGCAAAACCGGCACTGGGAATGATTATCGCGACGCTTGGTTCATCGGCTATACGCCCGGCATGGTCGGCGGCGTTTGGGTCGGCAATGATAACTTCACCATTACGGGCCGGGTGACCGGCGGCTCGCTGCCTGCGGATATATGGGCCCAGATCGCGCCGGTCGCGCTCCGCAACACGCCGTCGCGCCCACTCGAACTTCCGCGCGACGAAGACTACGACGCTGGTGTTCCCGATCCGATAGCGCCGGAACTCACAGTTGTCGGCGCGCCCGTCGGCGCCACCATCGGCGCGCCGATCGATACGCCGCCTGACACGAAAGATCGCTCGCTCGATTTCGGCCCCGAAGGCTAGCGCACTTGCGACGCGTTGGCGCCAATGCGTCGCGCGTTACTCAAGCGCCCCGAGCGCCTACACTGCGCCGATAAGCGAGGTTCGGCATGCAGTGGATCAACACCAAAGACGGATACGGCTGGCTCTCGATCACGCTGCATTGGCTCGCGGCGATCGCTGTCGCACTCATGCTGATGACGGGCTTTCAAGCCGATTTCGCGGACGAAGCCGGCGACCGCACCGCGCGCGCCGCCGCCATGGCCTGGCACATCAGCTTCGGCGCGACCTTCTTCGTGATCCTACTGGCGCGCGTCGTCTCGCACTACACGCAGCCGCAACCGGCGCCGCCCAAGCAGGCGCAAGTGTTGATGTTTCTCTCATCCGCGACGCACCACATTTTGCTCGCCGCGATCGTCATTCAGATCATTTCCGGCCCGCTCGCAATTTGGTCAGGGGCGCGCGCCATCGATGTGTTCGGCGTACTCTCGCTGCCGAGCCCTTTCGCGGCGCGCAATGAAGGCGTCCATGAAATCGCCGAGACGCTGCACGCCGTCGGCCGCTGGGCGTTGATCGTCTTCATCGGCCTCCACATCCTCGGCGCGCTGAAGCACGTGTTCATGGATGATAGCGGCCGCTTCCGCATGGCGACGCCTGGCAAGGGCGCCTAGCGCGCAAACCCAACGGCATGCAGCGCACAACCATGCTGGTGCAGCCAATCGCGCCCGCGCTCATAGTCAGCGATGCACTTCTTCACATGCGCCCAAAAGCGGCGTGAGTGGTTCATCTCTCGCAAGTGCGCCACTTCATGAGCGGCCAGATAGTCGAGCACGTAAGGCGGCGCCAAAATCAGCCGCCACGAAAACGACAGCACGCCATCAACCGAGCACGACCCCCAACGCGAGCGTAACTCCTTCACCTGAATTTTCACCGGCTGCACGCCGAGCGTCACCGCATGATGCGCGACGCGGTCAATCAGCTCCTCGCGCGCGCGCTCCTTGAAAAAGCGGATCACGCGCGCCTCGAACAGTGCGGGATCGCTTGCCGGCACGACGAGGCGCGGGATCAAGCCGGGCTCAACACGCGCCGGCCCACGACCGCGCTCGTAGGTCAGCTCATGTTCAACGCCATGATAGGTCACGAACGAGCCGGGCGAGAGCGACACGCTCTTCGGCAGCCGCGATAATTCCTGCGCGATCCAGCCGGCGCGCTCGGCCGCGAATTGCGCCGCGTGTTTCAGATAGCGCTTGGACGGCGCCGTCGCGATCGCTTGCCGGCGCGTCGGATCGATCCGCACCGACACATGCCGCGCGCGCGGATTGACGATGAGCCGCACGGCCATGCGCCTGCCGTCGATCGTTTCGATCTCGGTTTGAGTTGGCTCGTCTGGCTTGCGTCGCGAATCGAAGCGCATACGCAAGAATCTCATGCTTCGCGCTTTCTCGCACCCGTCACGGCCTGCTAAGCTGCTGAGGAAAGTGAGCACATGACGCACTATCAAGGCTCCTGCCATTGCGGCGCGGTCCAGTTTGAGATCGAAACCGAAATCACTGAAGTCACGATGTGCGATTGTTCGCTCTGCAGCAAGAAGAACGCGCTCATGTGCACGGTGCACGAAAGCGGCTTCAGGCTGATCGCGGGGGAGGACAAGCTCTCGCTCTACACTTGGAATAGCGGCGTCGCGAAGCACTATTTCTGCAGCGTCTGTGGCATCTATCCGTTTCACCGCAAGCGTTCGATGCCGGATCACTACGGCGTCAACGTCCGCTGCCTAGCAGGCTTCGATCCCGCCAGCGTGCCACTGCGCGCCGCCAGCGGCAGCACCATGTCGCTCATCGACCCTGTGTCGAAAGCCTAGGCCTCGACAACCTTCAGCGCCGGTTTCTTGCGCGACGACGCCGACTTGAACGAGCGCATGAAGTCACGCACGCGCGGATAAATTTCGGTGCGGAAGCGCCGGCCGGAGAACACGCCATAATGGCCGACACCCGGCTGGATGTAGTCGCTGCGCATCGCTTCTGGGATGTTCGTACAGATGTCGTGCGCGGCTTGGGTTTGGCCAATGCCGGAAATGTCGTCGTTCTCGCCTTCAACGGTGAGCAGCGCCGTCTTGGTGATCTTGCTCGGATCGACCCGGCGGCCACGGTGCATCATCGTTCCGTTGGCGAGCGTGTATTCCTGAAACACTTCGACCAGCGTCTGGATGTAAAACTCTTCCGAGAGATCCATCACAGCGAGATATTCATCGTAGAACAGGCGGTGCTTATCAGTGCTGTCGCCGTCGCCCTTCACCAAGTTCTGGAAATAGGCCTTGTGCGCATCAACGTGCCGCGAAAGGTTCATGCCCATGAAGCTGGCGAGCTGTAAAAAGCCCGGATAAACGCGGCGGAACACGCCCGGATAAAGCCCCGGCACGGAATGGATCATGTTCTGCTTGAACCATTCGATATCGCGCGTCTCGGCCAGCTTGTTCGGCGCCGTCGGCGATTTGCGCGCATCGATGGGCGAACCCATGATCGTCATCGTCGCCGGCGTACACGGATCGTTGTCCTCCGCCATCAGCGCCACCGCCGCCAAGACGAGCGGGCCCGGTTGGCAAACAGCGATAACATGCGTCTCCGGGCCCAGCGCCCGCAGCATCGCCATCACGTGATCAATGTAATCGTTGAGATCGAAGCGCCCGGCCAGCACCGGCACCATGCGCGCGTCCGACCAATCGGTGACGTAAACTTCGTGCTCCGGCAAGAACGCGCTCACCGTGTCGCGCAGCAATGTCGCGTAATGACCCGACATGGGCGACACCAGCAGCACCGCCGGATCGGCCTTGTCGCCGCGCGCGCTCTTCAACGTGTCGGCGTCGCGCTCGAAATGCAGCATGTTGCACCACGGCGAAGACCACACCGCCTTCGGCGTCACCGGCACATCGACGCCGTTCACCACCGTCGTCGGCAGGTTCCATTCGGGCTTCCGGTAACGGCGGGTTACCGACTCGAACAGGTCGGAAGCAGCGGCGGCCGTGCGCGAGACCTCGGTATCGGCCATCGGGTTCATCGCCGAGCGCAGCACGGTCGACTGCATCAAAGCAGCAATGCGCAGTGGCGCGACCGACAGGTGGCCGAGTTCATAGAGCGAGTAGAGCATTGACGGCCCTTCCGTGCTGCGCTGCAGCAATCCGAGTCCGGATCGTGCGCGCTCCCCCGTTTCAAACAAGCTAAGACGCCTAGTAACCGCAAACGCTGCACTGCGGCGCCAGACGGGCGAACTAGGCCTACGCCCTAGCCGGCCCCGGGTTCCACCCCGACGCCTCCGCTTAAACGTAATGTCAGTTATTAACCACGCCAAGCGCCGAAAGCGCCCGCGCTTCACATAATCAGGCGCCGGCCCGGTCCAGCCCCGCGGCAATGCATGCCGACATCTGCTCCGGCGTCGCCCGCAGCGTGTTGACGATCGCATGCGTCTGCCACTGCCCGTCGAGCACGTAGAGGAACGAGGAGTGATCGACATTGTAAGTGCCGGCGGGCGCGCCCTCGATCTCGGCGCGCGCGCTATAAACGTGGAACGCCGCCTTCGCCGCATCGACCTGCGCGCGCGAGCCGGTCAGCCCAACCAAGCCCGGCGGAAAGCCGGAGGTGCGCGCATAAGCGGCCATCACCTCTGGCGTATCGCGCTCCGGATCGAGGCTCACCAGAACCGGCTGCACGTCGTAACCGCCGGGCGCGGTGAGCGCGTCGGCCAGCGTGTACATCGATGTCGGGCAGATATCGGGGCAGTGCGTGAAGCCGAAATAGAGCACCGCAGGTTCGCCAGCGAAGTCCGCTTGCGTGACGATCGCGCCATTGCCGTCGACCAACTCAATCGGCCCGCCAACTTCTTCGGCGCCCTCAAGAATGCAATTTTCGACAACCGGCGTGCCCGCCGTTTTCTCCGCACCGTTGCGGCCAACAAGCAGCATCGCCACGAACGCAGCTAAAGCCGCAGCCGCCAGCGCGGGCACAACCGCCCCCGTCAGCCTGCGCCGCGGCGTTTCAACCGGTTCGTTCATTGGAAAACTAAGCCGTTCAATGGGCGCCCAAGCAACGCGGCGCGAGCGCACAGGGGGCGGTATGCCGCAGTCAAGACCGCACATTACAAAACAATGACGCGGCGGTCCCTTTCGAACCCACCGCGCCCTCATGCAACAAACGCTGCTTAAGCCGCGCTGGTCGCCGTCGTGATCGTGGCTTGCGCTTCGACGAGCGCCGGTTGGGTTTGCATATCGCCGGCGTGGATTTGATCGGCCAAACCCATCAGCACAGGCCCGGTGATCGCGCCATTCTGCGGCTCTTCTTCCACCCACACGCCGCGACGGCGCGCAATCGCATCGTCCCAGGCCGTTCGCACGCCCGCCCAATAGTCCTTCGTGTCATTCCAATACGCATCGGCCGCAGCCACCGGGTATTCACTGAAGCGGTCGTACGTGTTGACGCCATCCTCGTGCACGATCGCCACTTGCTGCCCCTCACGCGTGCCGATCTTTTCGTTGTCCTGCTCATGCACCCAGCCAGTTGGCGTCAGCGCATGACGGTTGATCGAGGTGTAGCGGTTGTAGGGCGGATTGCGGATCGCATCGCGCCGCGCCAGCGGTCGCGCCGTCGGCCCGCTGATCCAGATCGTGCGGCCCGCATCGTAATTCCATTGGCCGACGCCGCCATAACGCGGCGAGTCATCCGTTTGCCAGACCGTTTGCGACCACGCGCCGCGCCGATCCGCGTAGGGCACATTTTGCAGCGCCCAATAATTCAAGCGATCGTACACGAGCACAGTGCGCGGCTGGTAGGTCCAATCCTGGCGCCAATGCTTGATGATGAACGTCTGCCCCTCGTGTTCCGCGACGAGCATATGTTGCAGCATAATGAAATCGCCGCGATCCTCGACCACGCGCACGCTTTCATAACCGCCACTGCTGGTCGGCTCGCGCGGCGTGTAGTCGCTGACGAACGGCACCGTCTCATCGAAATTGAATCGCACGCGATAATCGCCCGCCATCGCCAATATCGATTGCCGATCGCGCTCGACACCCGCCGGCAAGCGGCGTGTACTTTGCGCCCAAGCCGGGCTCGCCGCCGCAACGCCCGCACCGGCAAACGCCAGCAGGGACGCACGTCGCGTCACTGATATTTGCATCTTTCCGTCCTCCTCAGAAACGATACGCCAAAGAAACTGAAACGTTGCGGCCGGGCTGGGTGTAAGCGTCGCGACTCGCTGATGTGGCGCTCAGGCCTCGCGCGTCGCTCCACCACCAGTAAGCTTCATCCGTCACGTTGAAGACGCCGGCGCGCACCGTCGCTGCATCCGTCGCGTGCCAATACGCAGTGAGATCGAGGATTGTGAACGCATCCGGACGGAACGCCGTCGCCTGCGCGGCCACGTCGGCTTCATCCTTGCGCGCCGAATACGTCACGATCGCCTGGCCGCCCCAATCGCCGCCGGGCGCGTCGTAGGACAACCCCACCACCAGCTTGAACGGATCAATCGTCTCCAGCGGTCCACGGCCGGCCGGCGTGATCTGCTCGCCCTCTGCGTACGAAGCCGAGAGGTTCAAGCCGAAGCCATTGCCCCACGCGCCGCTGACACGGCCTTCGAGGCCCGAAATCTCGACCTCGTTCAGATTGATATACTGATAAACAAACGGATCAGGCGCCGAACCGGAGCCACTGACAATTTGCTGAATGATGAAGTCGTCATAGAAGTTCGCGAACGCCGAGGCGCTCCAATCCCAACCGGCGCCGAAGGCTTGCCAACCACGGCCGCGAATGACGATCTCATAACCTTCGCTGGTTTCCGGCTGCAGATTGGGGTTGGGGATCGAGGCGTAGGCTTGGCCGAAACTGGCGAGCGTCAAGTTCTCGAAATAATTGTTCACTTCGCTCGGCGCCGGCGCTTTGAAGCCGGCGGCGTAATTGAAGAACACGCCGAACGTCTCGATCGGCCACGCCACGATGCCGAACTTCGGTGAAACCTGATCGCCGCTTTGGTCCGCAAGCGCGCCGAAATAAAGCGCATCAGCCTGCGGCTCGAGTTCGTACTCGTCATAGCGCACGCCTGGGAAGAGCAGCAGCGAGCCGTTGAGCAGGCTGATCTCATCCACCAGGAACAAACCTGTGCGCGTGTATTCCGTCTCCGGGAACGGGCGCTCCGGGAATGTCGCTGGCGGCGTCGGCACCGTGCCACCGCGGATCGCGCCTTGCGTCGTCACCGAATAGTCGAGACCGTAAACGAAACGGTGCTGCACAACGTCGCCGGCAAACACGCTCTCGCCCTGCGCGGTCACGCCCCAGACATCGTTGTCGTACGTCGTTTCGCGGGTGCGGTCGGCGGAGGTGTTGCGATCTTCAGCCGTGAACTGGCGCAACCAACTCTGTTGGGCATAGACCGCCACGAACGCGCTATCGATGAAGCCGCCTTCGTTTTCATAAGTCCAGTCCAACGTGATCCGTTGCCGCTCGCTTTCGTCGATGCCGTCGAGATCGATAACACTGCCCGCGCCCAGCGCCGGGCCAGCGGGCGGCAACACCGCGCGGCCTGAGAGCGCTTCGGTCGTTGTATAGCGATCGCCGTAATCACCGGTCAGGCGGAAGCGATGCGCATCGTTTGGCTCGAACACGAGGCGCGCCAGGACGGCGTTCGACTCGAAGTCTTGAGGGTTCGGAATGGTGCGGCGAGAGTCCGGCGTATCGATCTCACCCTGGTTCTCGCTCTCATGGCCATCGCGGCGCGTGTAGGCGACCAAAGCGGACCACTGGTCGTTCAAACGGCCGGCGCCGGTCAAATTCCACGCGATGCTCTCATCTACGCTGGAATACGAAACCCGAGCACGCGCGCCGAAATTCTCGCCATCAAGCAGGAAGTCGACCGGATCGCGTGTGATGAAGCTGACGACACCCGCGAGGCCATCGCTGCCATAGAGCGCCGACGCCGGGCCGCGCACGATCTCAACCGATTGCAACAAGTCGAGATCGACATAGTCGCCGCGCCCGAACGCATTGGGCCCGAAGCTGAAGCCGTCCGGCACGCGAATGCCGTCCACCTGCAACAAAACGCGATTGCCGCCCATGCCACGAATGGTGAAACCGGAATTGCCGTCACGACCCGTCGCGCCCAACGCCGCGCTGAAGCGAGACGGCGAGGTCGGCACCGAGACACCCGGCTCGAAACGGATCAGATCCTTGATGTCGGTAGCAAGGTTTTCCTCGATATCTTCCGCATCGATTACGCTAACCACGCTCGGCACGTTGAACACGTCCGCCTCGGAGCGCGTTGCCGTCACCGTGATCTGGCCGCTATCGGCGTAAAGCGGCTCTTCCACGTCCTGCGCCGCAGCCGTTCCGCTCGCCGCTAGCCCAAGCAGCGCCGCCAGCGCCGTCGTCCCCCAAAGTCCCCGCATGCGCCCGCTCTCCTTCACCTGTGCGCCACTCCTTATTGCGAACGCTTCGCAGAATCAATAACAACTTTGCTGTGGGATTGCCGCGCCGGGCCGGGCCGCGCATGAGGAGGCATGGCCCTGCCTGACGTCCGGATGCCGCCCCCTGCCGTGCCGAGTTTCTGGACTGCCCAGAGCCGGGTACGGGTCCGCACCCTGCTTTTGCTCCGCTGGCTAGCGATCGCCGGACAGACCTCCGCGGTTCTGTTCGTCCGCTACGGGCTCGATGTGGAGTTCCCACTTGCCTGGGCGCTGGCGGCCATCGGCGTTTCGGTGTGCCTCAACGTGGCGCTGACCGCCGCGCGCCGCTCGCAAGAACTCGCGCGCGAATGGGAAGCCGCCGCGCAACTTGGCTACGACGTCATCCAACTCGCCTTCCTGTTGGCGCTCACTGGCGGCCTGCAGAACCCGTTCGTGTTCTTGTTTGTCGCGCCTGTTGCGGTGTCGGCGACGATCCTGCGCCCCGCCGTCACCGCCATGTTGGCGACGCTCACCTTCATCTGCGTCGGCGCGATCTCGGTCTGGCGCTTGCCGCTGCCGTGGCCTGCGGATTTGGCGTTCCATCTACCGCCGCTCTACCAAATGGGCATTGCTGCAGCGGTGCTGGTGGGGCTTGGCTTTACCAGCGTTTATGCTTGGCGCGTGGCGGCGGAAGAGGAGCGCCTCAACATCGCGCTCGCAGCCGTGCAAGCTGTGCTGGCGCGCGAGCAGACGCTTTCCGCCCTCGGCGGACTTGCAGCCGCCGCCGCTCACGAACTCGGCACACCGCTCGCCACCATTCATCTCGTCGCCAAGGAGATGGCGCGCACCATGCCGCCCGACGATCCTCGCATGGAGGACTTGCAGCTGCTCGTCACCCAAAGCGAACGCTGCCGCTCCATCCTGGCGCAGCTCTCCGCTAACCGAGAGCGCGGCGACGTCATGCTGCAGCGCGCGCCAATCAGATCGCTTCTGGAAGAAGTCGCCGAACCGCACCAGGGCCTCGGCGCCGAGATCGCGATAATCGCCAACGGCGAGGGCTCGCTAGAGGTCCGCCGCATGCCTGAGATCGTACACTCCCTAGGCGGCATCGTTGAAAACGCCGTTGGGTTCGCCAATACGCGCGTCGAGTTCGAGGCGCGCTGGGATGCAGAGATGATCGAGATCGTAGTGCGAGACGACGGCCCCGGATTCGCCCCTGGCGTGCTCAGCCGCCTCGGCGAACCCTATTTAACCGAACGCGACGATGAAGGCGCCGCCGGCGGGCTCGGCTTGGGCTTCTTCATCTCAAAGACGTTACTGGAAAGAACCGGCGGGAAACTCGAAATGCGCAACCGCCGCGCGCCGAATGTCGGCGCTATGGTAAAGGTGCGTTGGCCGCGTGCGGCAATTGAAGCGCCGGCGCTTTGATCTTGCTTGAAATGCGCTACATACGGCCTATCGGAGCTGGAACGGCCATGACCCTGGAAGCGCCTATCGAAGGCGAAAAGACACTCCTTATTCTCGACGACGACGCCCCCTTCCGCACACGCTTGGCGCGCGCGCTGGAGGGACGCGGTTTCGAAGTGACGGCCGTGGGCTCAGTCGCTGAAGCGAACGATATCGCCATCAAGACGCCGCCCGCTTACGCCGTGCTCGATCTTCGTCTCGAAGACGGTTCGGGACTCTCGGTGGTCGAAGCGCTCAACAAACATCGCCCTGACGCGCGCGTCGTCATGCTCACCGGCTACGGCGCAATCGCCACTGCAGTCGCCGCCGTCAAGGCCGGCGCGCTCGATTATCTCGCCAAGCCCGCCGATCCCGAAGACATCGTCAAAGCCCTGCTCGCCTCGCCCGACGAAAAACCGGAACCGCCGGATAATCCGATGTCGGCCGACCGTATCCGCTGGGAACACATCCAACGTGTGTACGAACTCTGCGGCCATAACGTCAGCGAGACCGCGCGCCGCCTCAACATGCACCGCCGCACATTGCAACGCATCCTGGCCAAACGCGCGCCGCGCTGAGCCGCGGAGCGGGCCCGCCGTCTCGGACACCGCAAACACTTCCACCCGTCATCCTGGGGCATTTGTCGGAGCGCATGGCGCGTAGACAGATGAGCCCAGGACCCAGGGGCCAACACGCGACTCGTTGCCCCTGGGTCCTGGGCTCAATGCTTCGCATTGCCCCAGGATGACGGGTAGCGCGCTTGCCCCGCGCGCACGGCTGCGCGAGCATCGCCGCGATGGACACCACTGTTGCACCTGAGTCGCCGACGCGGACCACGTCGCGCTCAAACTTGAAAACCCAAATCGTCGTCGTCGGCGGCGGCGCTGGCGGATTGGAACTCGTGCGCAAGCTCGGCGCGCGCTTTGGCCGCGAACGCCACGACATCATCCTGGTCGAGCGCAACGCCACCCACATCTGGAAACCCTTGCTGCACGAGGTCGCCGCAGGCTCCCTCGACGCCAATCTCGATGAGGTTGGCTATCGCAGCCACGGCCGCCGCTGGGGCTATCGCTACTTTTCCGGCGCCATGTCGGGGCTCGATCGCGCGCGCAAGCGCGTGAAAATCGCGCCGCTAGTCGATGAAGACGGCCGCGAAGTGATGGGCGCGCACGAAATTCGCTACGACTATCTCGTCGTCTCTGTAGGCTCCGTCTCCAACGATTTCGCCACCCCCGGCGTGCGCGATCACTGCATCTTTCTCGACACCCGCACCCAAGCCGATCGCTTCCGGCAGCGGCTCCTGAACCAGTGTCTCCGCGTATCGCGCACCGTCAGCGCCGATCCATCGTCTGACGCGACGGTCCGCGTCGCCATTGTCGGCGGCGGCGCGACCGGCGTTGAACTGGCCGCGGAACTCTACACCTCCGCCGCCGGCCTCCGGCACTACGGCCTCGAAGTGTTCGACGAGAGCCGTCTCAAAGTGACGCTGATCGAAGCCGGCCCGCGCATTCTGCCCGCTCTTCCGGAGAAGCTCGCACTGGCCGCGCATAAAGAACTCGAAGCCCTCGGCGTGCGCGTGCTGACGGGTGCGGCGGTCGTTGAGGCGCGCGACGACGGCATCGTCACCAAGTCGGGAGAACTCATCGGAGCGGACTTGCGCGTGTGGGCGGCGGGCGTCAAAGGCCCCGATATATTGGCCGATCTCGACGGCCTGGAAGCCACGCGGTCAAACCAACTCGTCGTCCGACCGACACTGCAAACGACGCGCGACGACACGATCTTCGCGCTCGGCGATTGCTGCAGCTGCATCCTGCCCGGCGAAACCCGCCCGATACCGCCGCGCGCGCAAGCGGCACACCAGATGGCCGACACCGTGTACGATAATCTCTGCGCGCTGATGCAATCGAAGCCGCTAAAACCATTCAAATACGTCGATCACGGCTCGCTCGTGTCGCTCAGCCAGTTCTCGACCGTCGGCAGCTTGATGGGCAACTTGATCGGGGGGCGCATGGCGATCGAGGGCCGGCTCGCGCGCTTCGTCTATGTTTCGCTCTATCGCATGCACCTGCTGGCGATCCATGGCTGGCTGCGCGGCCTCACCATGATCGCTATCGGCCACGTCAACCAGATCGTGCGCCCAAAGCTGAAGCTGCACTAAAGCCCGACGACACGAACATGCCGCCGCTCGATGGCGGCGACATCGTTGACGCCCGCCAACATCATCGTGCGATCGAACTCCTCGGTGAGCAGCGTCAAGGCGCGGTCGACACCCGCTTCGCCACCCGCCGCGAGTCCATAAAGATAAGGCCGCCCGATCGAGCACGCCGTCGCGCCAAGCGCCAAAGCTTTGAAAATGTCCGAGCCGCGCCGCACGCCGCCTTCGCAGATCACATCAGGCCCATCGCCCAAGGCGTCGCGCACCGCCGCCACTTGATCGACTGGCGCGGGCGCACCGTCAAGTTGGCGACCGCCATGGTTTGAGATCATCACGCCGGTCGCACCGCTCGCGATCGAGCGCTTCGCATCCTCCGGCGACATCACGCCCTTGATCGCCAACGGCCCGCCCCATTCGCGCGCCAACCACTCGACGTCCTTCCAGGTCAACGAGCGATCGAACTGACTGCCCATGTACTCAACCACGCTCATCGACGTCCCCGCCAGCGCATCGACGCGGTGGCTGACATTGGCGAAATCGAACTTCTTCCCCGTCAGCGCCGGCAGAGACCAACCCGGATGCAGCGCAAAGCTCAGCATCGAGCGCAATGTGAGCCGTGGCGGCAGCGAGAGCCCATGCACGCGATCGCGCTCGCGATTGCCAGCCACCGGCGTATCCACCGTGAGCGCGAGCCCATGATAGCCCGCCGCTTTGCAACGCGCGACGAACTCGGCGGTGAGGCCGCGATCCTTGAAGATGTAGACCTGAAACACTTTCGGCCCAGCGAACTGCTCAGCGACCTCTTCCAACCGGATCGTGCCGATGGTCGACAGCCCAAACAGCAGACCGTGCTTAGCGGTCGCGCGCGTCACCGCATGCTCGGCGTCTTCGTGAAACATGCGATTGAGCCCCGTCGGCGCCAGCATCAGCGGGCGCGCGATTGGCTGGCCGAACAGCGTGGTCGCGGTCTTGAGCCTGGAGACATCGCTCAGAACGTCAGGAATGATTTCATAGCGCTGAAACGCACTCGCATTGCGCCGCATCGTCCATTCATCATCGGCGCCGCCATCGATGTAGTGAAAGATCGGTGGCGGCAGCCGCTTGTAGGCGAGCTTGCGCAGGTCGCCAATATTGTACGCGCGATCGAGCCGGCTCATGACGCCACCTCGCGCGCGCGGCCCGCCATCCACGCGGTCTGCTCGCGCCGCTCATCCATCAGCGCCTTCAACAGGCCAAGCTTCATATCCGCCGCCTGCCCGCGACCGATGCGGCGCAATTGCTGGTACTGCCAATAAAGCGCGCCAAAGCCGTTGATCGCGCGCACCATCTTTGACGACGAGCGCTGGCTGAAGAAGCCCGGTCCAAGTCGCAGCCGCTCTTCATAACGATCCAGCGACTCCGCACCCTCAAGCAAACGGCGCGGCGCATCGGGATCGACCACCATCGGCCTGCCAATACCGATCAACGCCACGCCATCACGCTCAATCGCCTCGTTCATCGCCTGCGCCGTCCGCATCCCGCCCGTCACCATCAACGGCGTCTTCACATGCTTGCGTAACTCCACGGCAAAATCCAGAAAGTAAGCCTCGCGCGCCGCCGTCGAGGCCGGCAAGCCGCTGACATCAGGTTTCTCCAGCCCCTCCATCTTCATCATGCGGGGCTGCTCGTAATTGCCGCCGGACACTTCCAGGAGATCAACACCTTCCGTTTCGAGCCACTGCGCCACCTGCATGCTTTCGCCCGGCGCAAATCCGCCGCGCTGAAAGTCCGCCGAATTGAGTTTTACCGCGAGCGTGAAGTCGGCGCCCACCGCCGCGCGCGTGGCGCGCACGATTTCCAACAGCAGCCGCGCGCGGTTTTCCAACGCGCCGCCCCATTCGTCTTCGCGTTTGTTCGCAAGCGGCGAGAGGAATTGCGAAATCAGATAGCCATGCGCGCCGTGAATCTGCACGCCGGTAAAGCCTGCCTCGCGCGCCACCGCCGCTGCTTCAGCGAAGCGGCGAATGACGGCGCGAATGTCATCGCCGTTCATCGGCACAGGCGTGCCGTACAGCTTTCCGGGCAACGCCAAACCCACCGCCGACGGCGCCTTTGGCGTTGGATTAACGAGCGCGGGCGTCTGGCGCCCGGCATGGCTCAATTGAATCCAGAACCCGGCGCCGCCCGCACGCGCAGCTTGCGTCAGCCGCCGCAGCGCCGCCCTCGCCGCTGCATCCTGCGGTCCCGCGATGATCACATTTCCGGGCCGCTCAAGGTGGTTCGCATCGACCGGCACATTGCCGCTGATCAGCAACCCAGCGCCACCGCGCCCCCACGCTTCATACAGCCGCACAAGTTCATCCGATGGCCGGCCTTGGAGATCGGCCATGCCCTCTGTCATCGCTGCTTTCGCCAACCGGTTCGGCAATGTCTCGCTGGGCAACTGAAGCGGCGCGGCGAAAGCGGAAGTGGTCATGGGAGGTCTCGTCAATCGAGAGTCTGATGTGACAGACTGAAAGCGCAAGCGCCACTCCAGAGACGGGCGGCGCATCCAGTCGCGCGCCCGCCCGCATCATCGAACCAGGAGGGACCAATGCGCACCATTCTCATCGCCGCCGCCATCTTCGCCGCGGCGACTACTACCACCGCCCATGCCCAGCGCGCCGCCGACCCGCTCGACGCCAGGATCGAAACCACCGACGTCGACGCCTTCTTTCGCATCTATGACGCCGCCAACGGCAGGCCCGACGCGGCAGCGCTTCAGCCCTACATCGCCAATGGCAGCGCCGGCGTGCGCGGCTTCGTCCCGAACCGTATCGTCTCCGCACAGAACCTCGCCGCGCGCGTCGCGCAACGCCCGCAAATCTACAGCGAAGCACGCGCCTGCGCCCAAAATCTTGGCGATGTGCGCGCCCGCGTCCGCGCCGCGTTCCTGGCACTCGAAGCACTCTATCCTGAAGCGACCTATCCGCAGACCTACATCCTCATTGGCGCCAACAATTCCGGCGGTACGGCCAACAGCGAAGCCTTGATGATCGGCCTCGAAGTCATGTGCCGCAGCGGTTCGCCCGACACCTCCGCACTCGACATCCGCCTCACCCACATCATCGCCCACGAAATGGTGCATTCCCTTCAGAGCAGCTTCGCGGGCGAGACGGTGCTCTCTCAATCACTCAACGAAGGCGCGGCCGAATTCATCGCCGAACTGATGACCGGCCGCATCTCCAACAGCCATCTCATCGAGTGGACTGCGGGCCGCGAAGCCGAGATTGAACAGCGCTTCGCCGCCGACATCCACAGCCGCGATCTCTCAACATGGCTCTATAACGGTGTCGGCACGCCCGAAGCGCCTGGAGATCTTGGCTATTGGGTCGGCTATCGCATCGTGCGCGACTACTACGAACACGCGCCCGACAAGCGCCAGGCCATCCGCGATATTCTGCGCGGTACGGACGCCCGCGCCTTCCTCGCCGCCAGCGGCTGGCGGCCAGGCGCTCAGTAGATCAAATACTTCGCCCGCGCCGCCGCCCACGCTTGCTCGTCCGGCAACGTGATCGCGTCGAGATCGCCGGGGCCGGTGTTCGGATCGTCCACCCATTCGCGCAACAAAGGCGAACCGTTGATGACATCGATCGGCAATTTGCCGAATGCGTACTCATACGGAAAATCGCGCCAGAGATCATAGCCAGGATAGAGGCGCCGGATCGCCTTAAAGCCAAGCGCTTGCACGCGCCAAGGCTTGAAGGCGGTGTGATCATAATGCGCCGGGTCCTCGACGTGAATCTGCACGCCGCTGCAAAGCTGCTTCACGTGCTTATGAAACGTCGGTTCGAAAAAGCATTCGCGCAGCAAGCAGCCATCGAGCCAATGCGGCGCGAGCGCGCGCATTTCCGCAATCACATCGCGCCCATTGATATCCGGCGCGCCGAACAGCTCCAACGGCCGCGTCGTCCCGCGGCCTTCGCTGAGCGTCGCGCCCTCCAGCATCACTGTGCCGGCATAAGCGCGCGCCATCCAAAGGTTCGGCGCATTCGGCGAGGGGTTGACCCAGGTGCGTTCGCCGAGCGGCCAACCGTAACCGGGCGCTTCGTCGGGCTTATAGCCTTCCATCTCAATCACGCGATACGGCACGTCGAGTTTGAAATGCTCGATGAACCAATGGCCCAATTCGCCAAGCGTCAAACCATGCCGCATCGGCATCGGCCCCGCGCCGACAAAGCTCTCATATCCCGCCCGTAGTGTAAGCCCCTCAATCGGCCGCCCCGCCGGATTGGGCCGATCGAGCACCCACACTTCCTTGCCATGCTCAGCCGCTGCTTCGAGCATGTAGAGCAGCGTCGTGATGAAGGTGTAGATGCGGCAACCGAGGTCTTGCAGATCAATCAGCACCACATCAAACGTCGACAGCATCTGCCCGGTCGGCCGGCGCACTTCGCCGTAGAGCGAAAACACCGGCACGCCATAAAGCGGATCGGTATAGTCGTCGCTCTCCACCATATTGTCCTGCTTCTCGCCGCGCATGCCGTGCTGCGGACCGAACACCGCCGTGATGCGAATATCCTCGCACGCCATCAGCGCATCAAACGAATGAGTGAGATCACGCGTCACCGAAGCCGGATGCGCCACCAGCGCCACGCGTTTGCCCTTCAGCGGCGCGCGCAAGCTCGCATCTTCCAACAAACGCTCGATGCCGAATTTCATGTCAGCTCCAACTGGAATGCGTCGCCACGGTGGAAGTCCGGCTTGCCGGGCGCATGCGCGAGCGCCCAGAACGACTTCCGTCCATCCGTTTCTTCAATCACCGCCGACAAGCCCACGCGCCAGGGCCCAACCTCGCCCGGCGTCACCGCCGCAATCAACTCGAAGGAATCTGTTTCTGTATTGGTCTCGACGTAAAGCGGCGCCAGTTCGAAATCGCGCATGCCGGTGCGGTAGCCGTCAAACGCGTACGCCGCCCAGCGCGACGACGGCGCGAAGTTGAACTCGCAATACGCCTCGCCCGCCCCGCGCACGAACGCCTCGAAGCAGGTCTCTTGCCAAAGAGCATCGCCGCGCTCGAAGTCCGCCGCCGCCGGCACGAGCAGCGCATCCATCCGCCCGAGCGCGCGGTATTTCAGCCGCAACACCCCGCCCTCCCGCACAACCTCCACCTCGATCGCCGTCACGGCGTTCGCGGGCGTATCGGGATGGGGTTTCAGGGCCACGTGCATAGCGACACCTTAGACCTGATCTCCTTTAACGGGACGTAGCTTCGACACGTGAGCCGCCGCATGCTAAGCGCCCGCGCCATGACCACTGCCACCTCCCCCTTCCTGCGCACGGCGATCGCGCGCGGACAGTTTCACCAGTGCACCGACCTGGAAGGCCTGGACAAAGCCGCCGCGCGTGGCGTGACCGGCTATATCGGCTTCGACATGACCGCCCCGTCGCTGCACGTCGGCAACCTCACCCAGATCATGTACCTGCGCCGCCTCCAACAGGCTGGCGGCAAACCGATTGTCCTGCTCGGCGGCGGCACCACCCGCGTCGGCGACCCCTCCGGCAAGGAGGAGATGCGCCAACTGCTTTCCGAAGAGCAGATCGCCAAGAACGCCGCCTCGATTCTCGGGACCTTCAAAAAATTTCTGAGCTTCGGCGACGGCAAATCCGACGCCATCCTGGCCGACAATTCCGACTGGCTCTTGAAGCTCAACTACATCGATTTCTTGCGCGACGTTGGCCGCCACATGAGCGTCAACCGCATGTTGACGATGGACTCGGTCAAGCTCCGCCTCGAACGTGAGCAGCCGATGAGCTTCATCGAGTTCAACTACATGATCCTGCAAGCCTACGATTTCGTCGAGCTAAAGCGCCGCTACAATTGCGAGCTGCAAATGGGCGGCTCGGATCAGTGGGGCAACATCGTCAACGGCGTCGAATTGGGGCGCCGCATGGAGGGCTTCGAACTCTTCGGCCTGACCCAGCCGCTGATCACCACCGCCTCCGGCGCCAAGATGGGCAAGACGGCGCAAGGCGCGGTCTGGCTCAACGCCGACATGTTCAGCCCCTACGAATACTGGCAATACTGGCGCAACACCGAAGACGCCGATGTCGGCCGCTTCCTGAAAATCTTCACCGATCTGCCGCTCGAAGAGATCGCGCGGCTCGAAGCGCTGCAAGGTGCGGATATCAACGACGCGAAGAAAACGCTCGCCACCGAAGCGACAGCATTGCTGCACGGGCGTGACGAAGCGCTAAAAGCCCAAGAAGCCGCGCGCGCCACGTTCGAGCAAGGCGCGCGCAGCGATAACCTGCCAACCATCGTCATCGCCGAAAGCGAATTCGCGGGCCTGCGCGTGGCCGCCGCGCTCGTGAAAGCCGGCCTTGCCGCCTCCAATGGCGAAGGCAAACGCGCCATCGCGCAAAAATCCGTCAGCGTGAACGATGCGCTGATCACCGATGAAGGCGCCGAGCTTTCGCCCGCCAACATCATCGAAGGCGCGATCAAATTGTCGCTAGGAAAAAAGAAGCACGCACTCTTACGGGTGGAATAGCACCGCTGTTTCCACCCATCCCCGGGGCTCGGCGAAGTGGAGAGCCCGGGGCCCATAAACACGACTGGCGCCGAGTAAGGCGTTGGCACATCGGCGCATTCAACTTTTCGCAGAGATGTCTATGGGCCCCGGACTTGCGCTGCGCGCAATCCGGGGATGGGTGTTAGGGAGCGGATGCGGGCGCTTCAGCCACGCGCGGCGACGCACTTGAGATGTCACCTTCTGGCGGCGTCTCAACCACGGCTTCAGGCTCAACTTCCGCCGGCGCATCAGGCGCCGCCTCCGTCGGCGCCGGTTCAACCGCCGGCTCTTGCGTCCACGAATGCGAGCCGCCGGGGGCAGCGCTTTCGCGCGGCTGCATTGGTTCGAAAATCCGGCGCAATATGCCTGGGGTAAGGGCCGAAACCGGGTTGACGCCGACGCGCGGTTGCTCGGCGCGACCATTGATCGAGTAGGTCATGCCGAAGACGCCTTCGCCGCGCCGCGACACGAGCAGGTCGCCGATCAGAGGAATTTCGCCAAGCATCGATAGATTCAGCATCGGCGACGGCGCGATCACACCATCGATATCGAGATTGTCGCGCCGGATGTCGTAGCTGCCGGCGCCAGTCAACCCCATCGCGGGCCCGGCCATGCGGCCTTCTGTGAAGGCGATGCGGTTATTGGCGAAGGTCATCTGAGCATCGAGCGCGCTAAAGCCGATGCCCTCGCCGTTCAGCGTATCGACTAAACCCGTCAGCGAGCCAGCCGATGACAAGAGTTGCGCCATCGCGGGCAGACGCACGACTTGGAAATCGCGCATACGCACGGTGAAGCGCGCCTGGCTCGGCGGCCCGCCACGCCAATCGCCATCAGCCGACGCCGTGCCGCCGATGACGTTGTCCATCCCAGTCAGCGCACGCACAGCAAAACCGGCATCGTCGGAGCGGAAGCGCACGCCGCCGCGCGGGTCGGTCGGGCGCGGCCCTAACGCCAGGGAGAAAGCGCGATTGTCGGGCGACCGGCCTTCGGCAATCAGCGTCGAAAGCGAGCCGCGCAGCATGGTCAGATTAACCCGCGCATCGCCCAAAGTCGCGCCACCGCGCAGTTTCAAGCGATCCACTTCGACCGTCGCTCGCAACGGCGCTTGCGGCGATGGGGTGGCCGCATTTGCGGGCTGAGCCGTGGCTTCCGGCGGCGCATCGTCGCCACCCATGAAGGGTGCGCCATCAAACAGCGCCCCACGCACCGCCACATCGAGCCCGCCATCGGCGGCGCGCGTTGCGGTCAGGCGCGCATCGGACCGACCCTCGATCGCAAGTCGCGTCAAATCCACATCAATCAAACGATTATCACGCGCGAGCCGCATGCGGCCCTGCGCGGTCAGCCCGCCGCCGCGCGCGTCGATCCCTGTGAAGGCGAGCGAACCATCGCTTTGGCGCGCGACATTGAAACGCGCCGAGGCCGCAACGCCCGCGCGCTTAACCCAAAACGCACGCGGCAGTTCGACCGCTGCGTGGGTGAGATCGAGATCAATGCGTGCATCGTCGACATCAAAGCCGCGGCCTTGGCCGGTCACCGTGACGCCGATCCTCCCTTGCGCATATTGCGCCACCGGATAGCCCAAGCGCTCCAGATCGTCGGCCTCGAAGTCGCCGGCGATCTGATATTCGGAGCGCCCGCTTTGACCATTGCGGCCGATATGCTCGATCCAGCGCACATTCTCTATCGCCGAAGCGCCAGCCCGCACCGGGCCAGACACCGTCACCGACCGCTGATCGCCGCGTATGGTGAGTTGGCCCTGGGCGAGCGCGATGCGCCGATCAGTCATGTTGCCTGTGAAATCACGGATGCCGCCGTCCAATGTGAAGCGCCATGCTTCGAACGGGGCCTCGCGCACCATCGGCCGCTGAATGCGCAGGTTGACGGCCACGCGCCCAGTCGCCGTCGCCGCATCGACGGGCATGCGGTCTCCCAAGCCGATCGGCTCCTGCGCCAGAATTTCCAGAGCGTTGCGCGCGCTGCCTTCAACACGGGCGCTGATCGTCGTCATCTGCCCGCTCGGTTTGAATTGCGGAATCTCGACGCGGCCATTGCTGAGGGCGAGACCGTTGATGGACGCTTCCGGCACGCTCATCTCAAAGCTATTGCCCCGCAAAACGCCCGAGCCGCGCGCATTCACAACCGGCGACATGGTCGAGACAAACTGCATCGATGCGTTGGCGACATTGAAGCGCACATCCACCGCCTCATTGCGCCAGACGCCGGCGGCGCGGTCCGAGGGGCGAATGTCGAGCCGGGCGACAATGTCTGTCACACGCCCGCCTTGAATAGAGCGGGCCAGAAACTCGCGCGCGCTTTCGCCCAAACCCATCGGCCAAACTTGCGTAATGACGCGCGCATCGATGGCGCCATCGACGCGGCCATCGAGTTCAACGCCGGTGCGCATGCGCCGCTCGGCGCCTTCGCCGGCCATCGCCCAATAGAGCCGCCCGGTCGCGTGTAGCGTGCCTTCACCGGTTTGCGCCGTCACTTGCGTAAAGCGAATGCTCGGCTCGGCGCTGACGATGGCGCCGACCAGACGCACGTTCGAGAACGCGACCGGCTCAGAGAACGTGCCCGGCATCGCCAAGCGCATCGCCGGCAGGGAAATGTCAAACGCCGCCGGCTGATCCGGCGCGGCGCGGATGATGCGCGACATGTCGCGGATGCGAACTTCGCCGTCGATGCGGGTGCGGTCGCCGGCGAAGGCGATTTCATCGATGATCAGTTCGTCGCTGTCGATGTCGTAGCGCCCATGCAGGCGCCCGCCTTCAAGATCGAAGCGCCCATCGCCCATCGCCGCCGAGCCAGCGCCAAACGCGACATCGCCCTCGAATCGATTGACGCCGACCTCGCGGTCGAGCCCAATCGAGATCGTCGCCGTCATCGGCGCATCCAAGCCGCCGAACGGTCCGAGCGCGGCTTGCGAAAAGATAGCCCGCGGGCGCACGTTCTCGGCCCCGAACTCGATCACGGCGCTGCGGAAGCGGGTGTCGGTGGTGATGCGCAAGCTCGCCGGCGCCAAACCATCGGCGCCTTCGAGGCGCGCCATCGCCGCAAGCGTCAGCGTCCGGCCGCGCCGCGCCAGGTCGAAATTCGCGCCATCAGCGGTCCAGCGCCCGCCACCGTCATTGATGATCAAGAGATCGGCGCCGATCACGCTGACTTCGCGCAAACCGCCGCCCGGACCGACCGGCCTGAACGCCGCCTCCATACTATCGAGCACGCGCGCTACGCGGTGTTCGAGCGTCTCGTTGGGCGGCGGCGGGTCGATAATGATGTCGGCCGGGACGCCTTCGGGGCCGAAGGCGATATGCAGCGCCCCGTTCAACTTGCGGGTGAACGTGATCGCCCCGCCGGTAAATTCCGCCCGCCGCAGCGAGATGCGTCCGATGAAGAGCGGCAGGACGTTGAGTTCAATGCGGGCGCGCTCCAGCTCTGAAAGCACGCCGCCGCGCCCGTCTTCGATGGTGATGCCGACAGCCAGCAATTCGAGGCCATTGGCGCTCCACGCCAGTTGAACGCCCTCGATGCTCACCGGCCTGCCGCCGCGGGCCGCCGAAAGCTCGGACTGCACGTGTTCGCGCATGGCGCTGAGTTCGATCGGGCCCTGGCTGAGCCGCCACCAAGCGATGCCCACGCCGATCGCCAGAGCGGCGACCAGCGCGAGGACAATTTCGACAGCAATCAGCGTCGAGCGGCGTATCATCCGCACAGCTCCAACGCCCCGCCGCTATATCTAGCGCGGGAAGCCAATACATAGCAAAGCAAAGCCCCAGCGCTCGCGCAGTGCGCGGCGCGGCGGACGGCCCTCTGGCCGGCGCCTATTGGGAGGCCCGTGGTGGCGAAAGAACTCAAACCTGGCGACCCCGCACCCCCCTTTGATTTACCAACGGCCGGGGGCGGGCGCGTCAGTTTAGCGAGCCTGAAGGGCCAGCAGGTCGTGCTTTATTTTTATCCTAAAGACGACACACCTGGTTGTACGCAAGAAGCCCTAAGCTTCACTGAAAAGGCGAAGGCCTTCGCAAAAGCGAAGGCCACGGTGATCGGCATATCCCGCGATAGTGTCGCAAAGCATGACAAGTTCGCGGCCAAACACGGGCTGGAGGTAACCTTAGCCTCGGACGAGGATGGTAAAGTCTGCGAACGCTACGGCGTCTGGACGGAAAAGAAGCTCTATGGGCGCGCTTTCATGGGCATCGAGCGCTCCACCTTCCTAGTCGATGCGGCGGGCCGAATTCGGCGCATCTGGCGCAAGGTGCGCGTGCCCGGACATGTGGATGACGTCTTGAAAGAAGTTAACGCCAAGCCCGAGAAATAGCCAAAATATGCTTAATTGGTGGAGATTTGGCGCGAATTTCGCAGTCTACTCGTTAACGACCCTGAAATTCCTGTAAACGGCGCCCAGGCCCTGTTGCAATTCAGGAGGGTTTCAGGTTTGGTTGGTTCTGGCGGGGGCTAACGACATTTTTTTTGGTGCTGAGTTAGTGGGTGGCGGCGAACTATGAGCCAGTTCGGATCACGGGCGCGGGCGTTTTTCGACCGCATGTTCCCAGAACGACAGATTTACCATCGTAGCGGCGGGACTGTTCGTTACGTTTCTTTGTCTCCCGGCAAGCAGGCGCTGTTGGCCCTGAGCGCTGTGGGCATCGCTGGCTGGTGTGTCTACGCTACCGCCAACACGGTCATGGAGGGCCCTCAGGCCTCCGCTTCCAACGCCGAGATCGAGCGCGAACGCGCCAAATACGATCGGTGGCTCAATGAATCCCGCGCCCAAGCCGAGGCCGCCCAAGCCCAGCTCGACGAGCGCTCCCGCCAGTTCGACCGCGCCACCGCCGAGTTCGAGAGCCGCCATGAAGTGCTCCGTTCGCTGCTCGAATATGCCGGCGGCTCCGGCCTCCAGCTGGCGGCGTCCCGCCCGATCGAACGTGACGGCGCCCGCATCATCATGGCCGCTTCGGTCGATGAGGCCGAAGCCCGCCAATCGCGCTCCATCACCTCCGAGACCTACCAAGTTCAGACGGTTGGCTTCCGCGCCCGCGGTGAGCGTCTTGAGACGGACCAAGAGCAAACCCTCGCCGAGCTGGAAGACCAAGTTGTCGAGCGCTCCGAGCAAGTCCGCGGCGTGCTGCGCCTGACCGGCGTCTCGATGGCCAATCTGGAAGGCGCTGAGGGGGACGGCCAAGGCGGCCCGCTCGTGCCGCAGGATTTCGTCGCCTATCTGCGTGACAGCGGCCTGAACCCGGCGTTCGCCGAGCGCGTCGCCCAAGTCGCGGCCCGCATCGGCGAGTCCCGCCGCCTTGGCGCCATCGCCGGCGCTACGCCGCTGGCGACGCCGGTCGCCGTCGATTACCGCACCACTTCCGGCTACGGCCAACGGATCGATCCGTTCAACGGCCGCCCCACCTTCCACGCCGGTCTCGACCTCGCCGCCTTCGAGCGCGCGCCGGTCGTGGCCACCTCCCCGGGCACTGTTTCTTATGCCGGCGTGCGTTCAGGCTATGGCAACGTGGTCGAAATCGACCACGGCCACGGCTTTAAGACTCGGTACGCACATTTGCGCGATATCCAAGTGCAACGCGGTGATCGCGTCGCCATTGGTCAACGCGTCGGCTCGATGGGGTCTACGGGGCGAAGCACTGCAACCCACCTTCACTACGAAGTGTGGTTCCGCGGCAGGGCGGTTGATCCTGTGAACTTCTTGAGGGCAGGACGGCATGTTCACGAACAAGGGTAGACCAACAGATTCGAGCGTGCCTGCTTTGCCAGATCCAAACATCCAACGTCGTTCAGCACCGAGCCGCAGCGGCATCGCGTCGATCATCGCCAATGGCGTGAAGATCACCGGCACGATCGAAGCCGATGGCGCTGAGCTGCAAGTTGATGGCGAGATCGAAGGCAACGTCCGTGGCGGTTCTGTCACCGTTGGCGACACCGGCATGATCAAGGGCGACATGGTCTCGGAAAGTGTGACCGTGCACGGCCGCGTCGAAGGCTCCGTCCGCGCCCGCAAAGTCATGCTCGCGCGTAACGCTCACGTTCTGGGCGACATCGTCCACCAGTCGCTCTCCGTTGAAATGGGCGCGGTGTTCGAAGGCCAGTGCCGCTATCTGCAAGATCCGCTTTCGCAGTCGGGCCCTGGCACGCCGGCTGCGCCGCAAATCGTGCAAACGCCTGAGCGTCCAGCGCAGCAAACCTCTTTCGGCGGCTCCGTATTCGGCGAGCCGAGCAACGATGACCGCATGGTCTCTGGCGTCATCGTCACCGGGACATCGAACTGATTTTTTCGTTTTGGGTTGGAATACGAACTCAAAAGCCCCGGCCTCAAGCCGGGGCTTTTTTTCTATGCGCTCGTATGCAGCACGTGCGTCAAATATTATAGCGCCGGTCCCGCGCGGTCGTCATTTCTACCGCATGGGCGACGATCAGCGGCGGGGGCCGCCTCCTTACTGGATACCGGTTTTGTTGGCGGCTGCTTGGCTCGCGGTAACGATCGCATGGTTTTGGTGGGCGTCGGCTCACTAGCCAAAGCGGGGATAGATCGCCGCCAATCCGACCGGGTTCGCCACGGCGCTATACTGCGCGCCAATGTCATTGCCCCAAGATCATCGCAAAGCCCCGCTCGAGCTCTGGCGCGCCGCCAGCGCCCCCCTCCGCACGCTGTTCAATCTCTTCGGCGCGCCGGAAGAGCTGGCGGCAAAACACACGCTCACCGGCCCCGTGTATCATTTGATCTTGAACTGGCTCCGCTGCGCCGAAGCGCTGATGCGCCATCTGCTCTTCATCGAAGCAAGCGCCTATCCGCCGGGCGTTGCGAGCACGACGAAGCGCACGAGCGCCCAACGACAACGCCGCGAGATGGGCTTCGACGCCGACAAACCGGAGGAATGGCGCGTATGCTTTCGCTTAGGCGCCGAGGAAAGCCAGCCCCCAGCCGGCAAGTGGGCTAAGCCGAAAATATACTCGACGCTCACGACGCCGTCCCTCGCGCCGACAACCTTCCACTCCGCCTGGCCCTTAGCCGAACGGTTCGAAGCACTGCTGCGCGTCCACAACGATCCCGCGCCGTTCGCGCGCCGCTTAGCGCGTCGTCTCCACGCCGCCCCGCGCGTCATCGCGGCGCTCCTCAACGCACCCGCCGAACTCGCGCCACGCATTGGCGAAGATGTTTTCGCCGCACTCCGCGTCATCTGCGGCGAAACCAAACCGATTTTCGATTCCAGCTGACGCGCGCCTTCGCCTGTCACTCGCCTTCAGGTGCGCGTTCGTAATCGATGCGCATCAAGGCAACCCATGCGCCATTTTCGAGCTGCTCCGACACCGCGCTGAAGCGATCGCCTTCGATCGTCCAGACCGACCGCATGCGCAGTTCCGCGCCATCGGGGCCGCGATAGGTATGCACTGGAAACACCAGACACCCCGCTTCGGGCGTCATCACGCCATTGCTGCGGCCGCCATCGCTGGCCGCGTACGCCCAAACAATTTCATGCTGCGCATCGTCCCAATGATAGGTCGTCTCGCCGGAATAGGTCGTCGGCTGCACGGAGTGAACGTCGACCACATGCGCTCCGAGCCGCTCGAAGCAGCGATCGTCGTAGATGTCGGGCTGACCGGCAAAGGCGCCGCGCCAGCAGCCGAGCAATGGCTGCATCGCCGCCATCGGATCCACCGGCGCCTGCGCCGCGCACGATGCAAGCGCCAGCGCCAGCAAGACGGCGCGCATCAAAACGCACCCAGGATCGCGCCGATCAACGTGAATTGCAGCGTATGATAACCGCCATTGATCAGAAACAACGGGAGAGTCTTGCGCTCGAACAGATAGTTGATCCCGAACGACGCGCTCACCCAGCAAAGGCCGGCGGTGAAGCCGTAAAGCGCGCCGGTCGCGGCATCGAGTTCACTCCCGAGAAAAACCGCGAACGATGCGGACGCGATCAGCGCCAACACGAACGATCCGCCAAAAATGATCGCCGGATTGCCGCTCTTGGTCTGCGCTTCGCTCAGTCCAGCCGCTTGCATCCACGGCTTTGCGAACAGGGCCGAGTACCAAAGCCCGCCCAGCAAAAACGAACTCGCCGCGGCCGCAACCACCGCGATCCAATTGATATCCATTGCCGCCCTCCCGCTTCACGCCGCTTGTTTCGCGGCCTGCTCCAGCAACGCAAAATGCGCGCGCAGCTGCTCAATCGTGCGATCGAAATAAGCGATGTCGCGATGCGTACGCGCTTGCATCACGCCGCCTTCCATCGCCGTCAGCACGAACTCAGACAATGCATGCGTGTCTGTGTCTTTCGGCAAACGTGGCCCAGCCGCATCGAGGCAGCGTTGCACCGCCCTGGCCCAGTTTTCGAAGTTCGCCGCCAACAAAGCGCGCACTTGCGGGTCAGGCTCGTGCAGCTCGAGCGCCAGCGAACCGATCGGGCAACCATAGGTGCAATCGCTTTCCGCGATCATGGTGCGATAGCCGCCAAGCAGCGCAAAAATTTTCTCAATCGGATCGTCCACCTGCCCCCAAGCCGGTTCGAGCAGCATCTCCTCGATGCCGTCGCGATAGGCTTCAAGCACGCCGATCAGCACGTCCTGCTTGGACGGAAACACATGATAGAGGCTGCCGGAATTAAGCTGCGTGCGCGACAGCAAGTCAGCGACAGAGGTGGAGTTGTAGCCCTTCAGCCCGAACAGCTCCATCGCCGCGTAAATGATCTTCTCGCGCGGCGTCATGGCGCGGCGCTCCAATCTTTCGGCCCCTCGTTCACGCGCGCCGCCAGTGCATCGAGCGTGTACGCATTGCCCCACTCGAAATGCCGATACAGCGCGTCAAATCCTTCGCCCTCGCGATACCCAAGCATCGTGACGCGCACGCGTGTTTGGTCGGCATTGACTGCTTCAAACTCGATCACGGTGACCAATTCGCCGACGAGGTCAGCGTGCGGAAAGTTCGGCGGCGCGCCTGCAACTTGGATGATCAGCGACCGCTCCGGCGTGAACGCGATCACGCGATTGCGAATATTGCCGGCGTCGCCCAGCCGCGCGGCGCGGTCGTAGGAGCTTTCCCACATGCCCCCGGGCCGAAGATCGATCGCCGTCACCGGCGCGAGCCAAGACGCTAAACCTTCGGTGGTCGCAAACAGCGCCCATACGTCGGCGACTGGTGCGTCAATCACGGCGGCATGGCAGAGCGTCCGCTCGCCACTGGGCTCGGTGCGAGAACAGTTTTCCGGCGCGGCCCACGCCGGCGCGGCCGATACGGCGAAAATGACTGCAAAGGTCGCCGCCAGAAATCGTCGCATGAGAGGCCCGCCCGTTGGTTGAACGATCAATCAACAAGCCGTCGGGCCGAAAGTCAACCGGTTGTCAGGGGTCAGCGCGAAATAACGGCCTCGTATTCGGCCTCGCTCGGCGAAAGCGATCCCAGGGGCAGCGGATTGCCCTTCTCGATCAGCACGGCGAGGCGCTTCTTGAAAATCCCGCCCTCGACATAAAACAGCGCCGCGCGCGGGCCCTTATCGGTCTCAACCCGAAAGCTGAACGCGGCCACGTCCGGCCCCTCCGCCCAAACCTCGCGCAAACGCGCAGCGCCGATCACGCGCAGTCCGCCAAACTTCAGCCCCGCCATCTCGCACAAAGCCCGCGCCGCCTGAAACGCCGGATCGGTGCGCTCCTTCTCTTCGCGCAGCCGATCCATCTCGGCTTTGCGTTGCGGGCGGAGTTTGTTGGGCTGCATCAGGCGGCCCATGTGCTTGGTCATCTCGGCGTCCGGCGCGAACGTCACTTTGCGCAAGCTCTTCAGCCACGTCTTATGCCGCGCCATCAGAGGCTCGCGCGTCTCCAGTTCCGCGAGACGTTTATCCAAATCACGGATCGCGCTCTTCACATCGCGATAGCCCTTCTGCACCGCCAGTTTCCGCGCACCGGGCGCCGGCAAGCGATGCAAGCGGGCGCCGAGATTGAAGATCTCCAAGTGCGGATCGGCAAGCATGCTCTTCAGCCCTTGCGCCACGCACTTCAACGCAAGCTCATCGCTCTGCCGTCGCGCGAAATACGCCCCATGCCCACCGGCTGTCGCTTGCACCAGGTAGTCGTGCGCGAAAAAGCTGAACGAGGATTCCGGCGCGAACTCGCCGTGAATGTAGAGCAATTGCTCCACCATCGCTTCGGTCCAAGCGCTCGATGCAAGCACCAGCATCGCGGGATCGGCATTGTCGGCCGCCGATTGCGGCAGCACGATTTCGTCAGCGAGCAAACCTTGATAGGTCGCCAAAGCGGAATCGCCGGCGCAACGGCTGCGCTGAAACTCAGCCAGCCACCCACCAGGCGCGACAATCGCAGTTTCCGCCGTTTCGCTCATGGCCCCCACCAGATCGGAACACTAATCGATATCTTCGATCGCCTTATCGCCGGCGCCACTCACCCTAGCGGCCAACGACGCCGCCATGAATGGGTCGAGGTCGCCATCGAGCACACCTTGGGTATCCGAGGTTTCGACACCTGTCCGCAAGTCTTTGACCATCTGATACGGCTGCAAGACGTAGGACCGGATTTGCCTGCCCCAGCCGATTTCGGTTTTGCTGTCGGCCAATTGTTGGGCGGCGGCCTCGCGCTTTTGCAGCTCAGCCTCGTAGAGCCGCGCACGCAGCATGTCCCAAGCGGCGGCGCGGTTCTTGTGCTGCGAGCGCTCGGCCTGACAAGCGACGACGATGCCAGTCGGGATGTGCGTCAGGCGAACGGCGGAATCTGTTTTGTTGATGTGCTGACCGCCAGCGCCGGAGGCGCGGTAGGTGTCGGTGCGGACGTCTTTGTCGAGAATCTCGATGTTGATCGACTCGTCGACCTTTGGATAAACCCACACGCTCGCAAACGAAGTGTGGCGCCGCGCGTTCGAATCGTACGGGCTGATCCGCACCAAGCGATGCACGCCCGCTTCGGTCTTCAACCAGCCATACGCATTGTCGCCATTGACGAGCACAGTCGCCGATTTGATGCCGGCGGTGTCGCCGCCTTGCTCTTCGAGCAATTCGGTTTTGAAGCCGCGCGCATTGGCCCAGCGCAAATACATACGCAGCAACATCTCGGTCCAATCCTGGCTCTCAGTGCCGCCAGCGCCAGAATTGAACTCGATATAGGCATCATTGCTATCGGCTTCGCCCGAGAGCAGCGCCTCAAGCTCCGCTTTCGCGGCGCGCGACTGCGCAGCCTTCAGCGTCGCGAATGCTTCCTCAACCAGCGACGCATCGCCCTCGGCTTCCGCCATCTCCGCGAGTTCGAGCGAGTCATTCAGATCGCGCTCAAGCGCGAGAATGTTGTTCATGCCCGCTTCGAGCTTATTGCGCTCGCGCATGAGCTTTTGCGCTTTTTCTGGGTCGTTCCAGAAATCTGGGCGCTCGGAGAGAGCGCTCAGTTCGTCAAATCGGACCCGGGCGCGATCCCAGTCAAAGACGCCTCCGCAGCAAAGCGACGGCGGATTCGATCTGTTCAGCGAGGGCAGCGATATCGGCGCGCATGTTTTTCTCAGACAGTAGGCAATAAGCAGTTGGCACTAGTGAGTAGGGATCGCCGGGCCGAAACTCAACCCATTGACTACTGCCTACCGCCAAATGCCTCTTACCTAATACAACCCGCCCAAATCCTCGGACTGCTCTTCCTGCAGTTCGCGTTGCGCGCGTTCGCGTTCGCGATCGTCGCCGTAATTGAGAGCGAGGCCCGAGAGGACGCGCGGGTCGATCGGATCGGTGCCGCCAAACACGAACGGAGAAGACGCCACATCGCGCGACGGTTCGGTATCCGGACGGAACGCTTCCAGGATGGTTTGCGTCGTCGTTGGGCTCGGCAACAGGCCGGTTTGATAATCGACGCGCACCAGGCGCACGCCGTTAGGAATACGGAACGGCATCGGCTGGGTGTCACGCAAAGCTTCGCGCATGAACTCGCGGAAGATCGGCGCCGAGATACGCCCGCCGGTCTCGCCTTCGCCCATGTCGCGCGGCTGGTCGAAGCCCGCCCAGACGCCGACGACAAGGTCCGGCGAAAAGCCGATGAACCAGGCGTCCTTATAATCGTTCGTGGTGCCGGTCTTGCCGCCGAGCGGAAAGCCGAGATCGGCGATGACGGTGGCGGTGCCGCGTTGAACGACGCCTTCGCTCATAGACACGATCTGATAGGCGGTGACCGGATCGAGCACTTGCTGGCGGGTATCCGGCAGCGATGGCGCGCGCAGGCCCGGGCGCCATTCGGCGGTGCATTCAGCGCACTCGCGTTGATCGCGACGGAAGACCGAGCGGCCAGAGCGATCCTGGATGCGGTCAATAATGATCGGCTGAATGCGGCGTCCGCCATTGACGAACATGCCGTAAGCCGTCGTCATCCGCATCAAGGTGGTTTCACCGGCGCCAAGCGCGAGCGCGAACACGGCCGAAGTGTCATCGCCATAGACGCCAAGCCGGCGGCCATACTCAAGCACGCGCTCCGGGCCCATTTCATAAGCCACGCGCGCCGTCATGGCGTTACGAGAGAACTCCAAGCCGCGACGCAACGTTGTCGGTCCATAATATTCGCGCGAGTAGTTTTCTGGCGACCAATTGGTGCCGTCGCCCGCCTCGATCGCGAGCGGGCCGTCATCAACGAGCGTCGAGGGCGTCAGACCAAAATCGAGCGCAGCCGCGTAAACGATCGGCTTGAACGACGAACCGGGCTGACGCATCGCTTGCGTAGCGCGGTTCAGGCCGTTCGCATCGTTGAACGAATAGCCGCCGACCATCGCCAGCACGCGACCTGTGTGCGGATCCATGGCCACAAGCGCGCCCTGAATTTCTGGCACTTGTCGCAGCGTGTAACGGCCGTTCGAACCGCGCGTCGCATAAATGATCGCACCTGCCCGCAAGGCGCGCGAAGCTTCGCCGCGGGCGCCTTGCGCAGCCCAGGTCGCATCGCCGCTAACGAGGCTGCCGGTTGCGCCGTTTTCATCAGTGACGGTGATGCCGCTATTGCCGGCGGCGGTGACCATGGCGCGCACCCAGCCGGAAAGCTGCGGCGGCGCCGTCGCTTCAAGCAATTGCGCTTGCACATCGCCAGCGGCGTCGCCTGTACCAATCGGCCCGCGCCACGAGCGGCGGCGATCGTAGGATTCAAGTCCAGCACGCAGAGCGCGCGCGGCTGCAAGTTGCAGGCGCGTATCGATAGTGGAGCGGATCGAAAGACCGCCATTGTAAAGCGCATCTTCGCCGTACTGCGATTGGATTTGGCGACGCACTTCTTCAACGAAATGCGAAGCGGCGACGTATTGATCGCCGGCCAAGCGGTTCACCACGACGAGATCGGCGGCGCGCGCGGCAGCTGCTTCTTCGGCGTTGATATAGCCGCGCTCCAGCATGCGCCCGATGGCGTAGTTGCGCCGGTCAATCGCGCGCTCACGGTGACGCGGCAGCTGATAGTTGGCCGGGCCTTTCGGCAGAATGGCGAGGTACGCAGCTTCCGAGACGGTGAGCTCGGAGAGCGGCTTGTTAAAATAGTTGAGCGACGCGGCCGCGACGCCATAGGCGCGGTTGCCGAGATAAATCTGGTTCAGATAAAGCTCGAGGATGCGGTCCTTATCGAGCACGCGCTCAATGCGCTGCGCGACCAGGCCTTCACGCAGCTTCGTCCAAACCGCGCAGAACACGCCGCCAATACCGCCAGAGCACGCGGCGGCGCGACCGGTCAACATGTTGCCGGCGACTTGCTGCGTGATCGTCGAGGCGCCCTGAATGCGATTGCCTTGAATGACATCGAGCGGGATGCGCAGCACGGCGCGCGCCAAGCCCTGATAGTCGAGGCCGGAGTGTTCGAAGAAGCGCGCGTCTTCGACCGCGACAAAGGCGTTCTTCACGTGATCGGGAATTTGCTCGATCGGCACGAACACGCGCTGCTCGCGCGCGAACTCCGCCACCAAGGCGCCGTCGCCCGCGTGAACGCGGCTCGTTACCGGTGGTTCGTAGTTTTCGAGATCTTCAAGGCTCGGCAGCCCTTGCAGCGCCGCGATGATGAAGCCCACGACGGCGAGAAAACCGACGGCGGTGAAGATGCCCAAGCCGATAAGCACTTTGCGCCATGGGAAACCGCCACGCGGCGGCTCGCGATAATCGTCTTCGCGATCGTGTCGGCTCCAGCCGCGCTCGCTATAAGCTTCGTTTCGCATTGCGCCCCGCATTTTGCGCGCTTCAACCAATCGGCTCGGCCTCGCCCCCCAATACGGCGCGATTATGGCCAGCGCGGCATCAGGGGTGTAGCTGAACCTAGCCCAAGATTCGCACCCATTTTAGGCGCTCGCATACAAAGCCGGCGCGGCGAAATAGGCGTCCACGCCCCGCGCCATCGCCTCCGCCAGCCGCTCCCGCGCCGAAGGATCGGCCAAGCGGCGTTCGTCGGTCGGATTGCTCAAAAAACCGGTCTCGATCAGCACCGCCGGCACGTCCGGCGCGAGCAGCACGAAGAACCCTGCATTGCGGTGGGTATTGCGCAAAAGCGGCGCGACCTCGGCGATGCGCGGGATCACAGTTTGAGCGAACAAAGCCGAGTTGTTGATGGTTTCGCGCTGGTAGAGATCGAGCAAAATGTCATGCGCCACACCTTCGCGCGGCGCGTCACCCAGATCGACGTTCCAGTTCTGCGCCCCCATCAACCCTTGCGCGCGATCAGCGCCGCGTTCGGAGAGCGTATAGACGGACGCGCCCGCCGCTTCGGGATTGGCGTGGGAATCGGCGTGAACCGAGATGAAAAGGTCAGCACTTTGCGAGCGCGCGAAACGCACGCGTTCGGCATGTTCGACATAGCGGTCAGCATCGCGCGTGAGCCGCACTTGGTAGCGTCCGCGATGTTCGAGCGCTTGGCGCAACTTCAAAGCCGCGTCGAGCACAACATCCTTTTCGCGCACGCCCGTCGTGCCGATCGCCCCCGGATCGCGTCCGCCGTGGCCGGCGTCGATGACAATCGTGCGCACTTGCGCGCCACGGCCCCGGCGCTCCAAGGCGGCGGGCGGCGGTGCGATTGGGCCTGTCGCGGCGAGATCAAAGCTCAGTTCGGGCGAGCGGCGGCTGCCCAAATCCTGGCGCACCAGCGTGGCCGGCGCGGCAAGATCCAGCACCAGACGCGAAGCCCCTCCAGGTTGCGGCGCATAGCGATAGCGGCGCACAACCCCATCCCCAGGCCCTTCTCCAGACGCGCCCTGAGGCAGCGCTAGGCGCGAATTCGCGAGATCGATCACGAAACGATTGGGGTCAGCTAGGAAAAATGTCCTAGCGGTTGTCAGCCGGTCGAGCCCCACTGTGATCCTCGAAGACGGTCCGGAAGCCTGGACCAGCACAGCGCGGACAGCAGCCGGATCGTCCGCCCAAGCGCGTCCGCTCAGCGCGGCGCTGCCAAGAGCCGTGAAACCGGCTAGGGCGAAGGAACGACGGGTAACGTCCATGAAGATCGGGAAGGTAACCGAGCCGGCCTACTATCCAGTTGAAAAGGAAGGTGAACGTAACGGTAACTGTAGTTCATGCTCGTTTGTCGCATGGCGGCTTGAGTAACGACATGAACCCTGCATAACCTAACGGCATGCGGGTTCTGGGCGCTTTCGTCTTCGCCGCGTTCACCAGCTTCGCCCTGCCTTCCGCGGCGCAGGACGTCATGGAAGCGGCGAGCGCCTATCGTGAGCTGCAGGAGATTTGCGCCGAAGACCGAAGCCGGCTTTGGGGTGTCGATCTCTGCGGCCCGACCATCATCGTCGATCCCGCCACGCGCGGCGTTTGGGCCAGCGAGAGCGATAGTGCCGGCGTCTTGCGCAATAGCGGCGCGGGCTGGGTCGGCACGCTTCCGGCCGATGCGCCCATCGCAAACACTTCGGTGGAATGGGGTGGCCGGCGCTGGATCATGATGCTCGCGCCTTTGCCCGCCGACGAAACAGATCGGCGCGTGCTGCTGGCCCATGAAGCCTGGCATCGCGTCCAGCCTCAACTCGGCCTTACCGCCCAGCGCGGCGACGATGCGCTTCATCTCGATGAAGAGCGCGCCCGGGTGTTGCTCCGCTTGGAGTTTCGTGCTCTCGCGACTGCCCTGCGGTCGCGAGGGCGCTCGCGCGATAATGCTGCGCGCGACGCTTTGATTTTCCGCGCTTTGCGCCATGCCGCTTACCCGGGCGCGGCCAGCGTTGAGGCCCAGCTTGATCGCAATGAGGGTCTGGCCGCCTATACCGGCGTCAAGCTCGGCGCGGGCGACAACACCGACCTTTACGCGGCTCGAACATTAGACGATTTCGACGACCACGAAGCCTATGCACGCGCCTTCGCCTCTGCCTCCGGACCGGCCTATGGCCTGATTTTGGACCGCATCGACGAGACCTGGCGCGGCAATATCGGAGGCTCGACCCCGGCTGATGTGCTGGTGGGTCGCCTGCGCCCCCTTTTCGGCGACAGCCAAGCGCTCGGGCGCGCGACCGAACGCTACAACGGCCCTTCAATTACAGCCGAAGAGCGCACGCGAGCGCAGGCCCGGGCTTTGCGGCTGGCTGCCATACGCCAATCCTTCACTCAGGGCGCCCGGCTCGAACTGCCCCTCGTCAGCATGCGGATGGAGTTCAACCCCAACCAGATCACGGCGGTCCCCGATCTCGGCGCCTTCTATGGAACCCTCACCGTCCGCGATGCCTGGGGAGAATTGCGCGCGACGGAAGGGGCGCTCATTTCGACCGCTCGCCAGCGCGTTATCGCCGCCTCGCCTGACCCAAGCGGCCTCCAAGGCCCCGGCTGGGGGCTCAGCCTCAATGCCGGTTACCAGTTGGTTCGACCAGGAGCCGATGGGGTCTGGACCATCGCGCCGGTCGGCGAACCGGCGGACGCGCCCTAGCCTCACAGCATACCGCCTCCGAAACAGGAGCCGACGCTTTCAATCCCAAGTCAAATCATGCATGGTGAGCGCATCGCTGGCCGCGCCGTCAGGGGAATCCCCCAAGAGCGCCCAGCGCGCTCCCGCTAAGCGGATCGGCGAACCTGGCCCTGCGGCGCGCTGCTTTCTTGCGCCCGCGTTCGGACCCGAAGGCCATCCGTCGCCGGAGCGTAACGCCGTCCGTTTAGGCGGCGTCAACTGGAGCCGCCTTATGATCTCGTCCGCGATCGATTTTTGCGCCGGAGGCCTCTCGGGCCCGGGCGGCGATCGCACAGGATCTTCCTTCATGACATTGCGCCCCCTCGCCGCTCTCGCCCCGGCTCTGCCCGGACGTTCGAGAGCCTGTGCGCCCGGCGCTCACGGAGCCCACCTTAATGGCCAAGACAATGCTGATCGACGCAGCCCACCCGGAAGAAACCCGGGTCGCGGTGCTCGACGGAAAAACGGTTGAAGATTTCGACTTCGAGGTTGCGAGCAGAAAACAACTCAGAGGCAATATCTATCTCGCCAAAGTGACGCGCGTTGAGCCGTCACTGCAGGCGGCCTTTGTGGAGTATGGCGGCAACCGCCATGGCTTTCTCGCCTTCTCGGAAATCCACCCAGACTATTACGCGATCCCGCACGCCGATCAGGAAGCGATCAAGGCGGAACTCGCCGCGGCTGAAGCGGAGTCCGAAGGCGAAGACGAAGATGAAGAAGCGCTGGACGAACGCCGTCGCCGCATTCTGACGCGCCGCTACAAGATTCAAGAAGTTATCCGCCGCCGTCAGATCATGCTGATCCAGGTGGTGAAGGAAGAGCGCGGCAACAAAGGCGCAGCACTCACGACCTATCTCTCGCTCGCCGGCCGTTATTGCGTGCTGATGCCGAACACCGGCCGTGGCGGCGGCATCTCGCGCAAGATCACGCAGGCGACCGATCGCAAGCGCTTGAAAAAGATCGCGCTAGATCTCGACGTGCCGCAAGGCCAGGGCCTGATCATCCGCACCGCCGGCGCCAAGCGCACCAAGACGGAGATCAAACGCGACTACGAATATCTTTCGCGCGCCTGGGAAACCATTCGCGACGAGACTTTGAAGAGCGTCGCGCCCGCCTTGATCTATGAGGAAAGTTCGCTGGTGAAGCGCGCGATCCGCGATCTCTATGACAAAGACGTCGACGAAATTCACGTCGACGGCGATGGCGCATATAAAGAAGCCAAAGACTTCGTTCGCATGCTGATGCCCAGTCACGCCAAGCGCGTGCATCTGTGGAAGGATGCAACGCCGATCTTCGCCAAGCATGGCGTTGAGCGGCAATTGGACTCGATCTACTCGCCCGTCGTGACGCTGAAGTCCGGCGGCTACATCGTGATCAACCAGGCCGAAGCGCTCGTCGCCATTGACGTGAACTCCGGCCGCGCCACGCGCGAGCGCAATATCGAGCAGACCGCGTTCAAGACCAATATGGAAGCGGCAGACGAAGCGGCGCGCCAAATGCGTCTGCGCGATCTCGCCGGCCTCATCGTGATCGACTTTATCGACATGGAGGATTCCAAGAACGACCGCGCCGTCGAAAAGCGCATGAAGGAAAACCTCCGCTTTGATCGGGCCCGCGTGCAAATGGGCAAGATCAGCGGCTTCGGCCTGCTTGAGCTTTCCCGCCAGCGCCGCCGCACCGGCGTGCTGGAGGGCACCAGCCACGTTTGCGAGCACTGCCAGGGCTCGGGCCGCATTCGCTCGGTTGAGTCAGCGGCGCTTGCGCTTCTGCGCGCGCTCGATGAAGCCAGCGCTAAGCAAAAGAACCACACCATTGAGGCGCGCACGGCCACGGATGTCGCGCTTTATCTGCTCAACGAGAAGCGCGAGACGCTGGCGACGATCGAGGAAAACCGACACGTCCGCGTCCGCGTCATCGCGGCCTCGGCGATGAACTCGGGCGAATTCGAGATCAATATCGGCGCCGACACCTTCGACGACGAAGCGCCTGATGTTGAAGCGCCGCCACGACGCGCGCGCGACACGACCGCCGAGGAAGCCGCCGACCTCGAGATCGAGGACGAGGTGGATGTTGAGGGCGATGAGGAAGAGGACGCCGACGAGGAAGCGGAAGCCAAACCGCGCCGCGTCGTCGCCGACGCCGAAACAGAGAGCGATGAAAAGCGCGGCCGCAGACGCCGTGGCCGTAGAGGCGGGCGCCGTCGTCGTGAAGAAGGCGAAGCAGCTGAACCGCGCGAAGAAGGCGAAGCCGTCGCTGAACCGGTCGCAGCCCGGGCCGAGCGCCCAGAGCGCAGCGAAGGCCGTGCCGGCAGCGAGCGCGGTCGCAACGGCAGCAAACGCCGCCGCCGCGGGCGCGGCCGAGGCCGACGCGTCTATGAGGTGGACGGCGGCGAATGGCTCGATTTTGTCGGCGCTGATCTCAAATCGCTGTCACCGCGCCCTGAAGGCCGTCACCGCAATGGCGATGCGCGGCCTCCGCGCGAGCCTGAAGCCGTCGTTGACGAACCGAAGCCTCAGGTTGAAGCGCCGTATGTTGAGGCGGACGTTATTCCTCTTCCCGCCGCGCCCGTATACGAGCGCCCCAGCTCGCCGCCCGCGCGCGAGCCCGCTATGGCGACCGACGTGGCGGAACCTGTCGCGCCTCGCTACGATGACGCGGCCGCCCTCAGCTACGAGCCTGACCAGGAGCGGCGCGATAAATTCCTGTCGCGTTTCTCCCGTTGGGCGAAGAAGGGCGAATGACGAAGCGCTAACGCAGCCGGCCTTGCTCCTGCCGCAAAACCGGGGTGAAACCGGCTGCAATTAGCATCGATCAAAGGAGCGGGCATGACCGCGTCTCTCAGCTTGGCGTTGAAGCACAGTCTGCGCGGCGCGGTGGTGACATGTGTCGCGGCGCTCTTCGCCATCGCGACGGCGGTGGATGCGGCCGCGCAGGGCTTGATCCGCGATGCCGAGATCGAAGAAACTCTGCGCGTCTATACCAATCCGCTCCTGGTCGCCGCGGGCCTCGATCCCAACGATGTCGAAATCTACATCGTCAACGATCCGAGTTTGAACGCCTTCGTCGCCGGCGGGCAAAACATCTTCGTCCACACCGGCCTCATTCTCGCGGCCGACAATCCAAATGAATTGATGGGCGTGCTCGCGCACGAAACCGGCCATATCGCCGGCGGCCACTTGGCGCGCTCGCGCATAGCGCAAGAGCAGGCTCTTGGCCCCGCGCTGATCTCGATCGGCCTCGGCGTGTTGGCGATCGCCGCGGGCGCGGGCCAGGCCGGCGCTACGTTGATTTCGGGATCTTCGGCTTTCGCGATGGGCTCGTTTGTGCGCCACACGCAGGTGCAAGAATCCGCAGCCGACCAAGCCGCCGTTCAGTATCTCACCGCCACTGGCCAGTCGTCGGAAGGGCTGCTCGATTTCTTCAACGAGAATATTCGCCCCTACGAATTCCTGGCGCGCCGCGCCCCGCCCTACATGATGACGCACCCGTTCACGTCGGATCGGGTGGAATCGCTGCGCCAACGTGTCGGCGCGAGCGAATTCGCCACCACACCCGAAACCGAAGACAATCTGCGCCGCTTTGGCTTCATGCAGGCCAAGCTCGTTGGCTTCCTGCGCACGCAAGGGCAAACCATGGCGCGCTATCCCGAGAGCGATAGGTCTGCGCCCGCGCGCTATGCCCGTTCAGTCGCCTATTACCGCGTCGCCGACCTGACGAACGCACGGCGGGAATTGGAAAGTCTGATCGCCGAGGAGCCGCGCAATCCGTTCTATCAAGAGCTGATGGGGCAGATCTTGTTCGAAAACGGCCGCGCCGAAGAATCGATCCCCTATCACGAGCGCTCCCTGGTCGAGCGTCCGAACGAGGCGCTGTTTCAGATCAACTTGGCGCGCGCGCTGACGGCGGCGCGTGGTCGCGAAGGGGCGGATCGCGCCGCTGAAATCCTGCAGGCGGCGGTGCGCATTGATCCCGATAACGGCTTTGCCTGGCGGGAACTGGCGCAGGCGCGCAACGTCCAAGGCAACGAAGCACTGGCGCAGCTCGCCTCCGCCGAGCAGAATTTCTCGATCGGCAACTATCCGGCAGCACTCAGCTTCGCGGAGCGCGCACGCCGTGACTTGCCACGCAACACCACCGATTATCAGCGCGCGGTCGACCTCGTCACCTTCGCCGGCAACGAAGTGCGCGACATGCAGGCCGAGCAGCGGCGGCGCTAAACTTGCCGAGACAGCCGAAAGCAGCCATGTGAACGGCTTCGAGTGAGGAGATGCCGCTGATGGCGCGCCTGATCTATGCCGCCCTGCTGGTGCTGTTTGCGTTCGCCCTGCCCGCCTCGGCGCAAACTTTTAACGCCCAGGAACAAGCCGAAATTCGCGCCGTCGTGCGCGAGTATCTGGTCAACAATCCGGACGTCTTGCGCGAAGCGCTGGATTCGCTGGCCGAGCGCGCGCAGAGCGAGCGTTGGCAGCGGGCCAAATCCGATCCGCGCGATTTCAGCATCGGCCCCGCGGATGCGCCGATCGTGATCGTAGAATTCTTCGACTATCGCTGCGGCTATTGCCACGCGGCGCTCGAATGGGTGTCCGACATTTCGCGCACGCGGCGCGACGTACGCATCGTGCTGAAGGAATTTCCCATCCTCTCAGCTGAATCAATGGAAGCCTCGCGCGCCGCAATCGCGGCGATGCCACAAGGGCGCTACTGGCAATTTCACCAAGCGCTGATGGCGTTCCGCGGCGACCTCAATTCCGCGCGCATCGACCAGATCGCACGCGAATCCGGCATCGATGTGCCGCGCATGCGCCGGGCGATGGAGAGCGAGACGGTCACGCAATTGCTGCAAGACAATCGCGCCCTCGCCATTGATCTCGACAACACAGCCACGCCGCTCTTCCTTATCAACGGCGAGATGATCGCCGGCTTCGACCGCGCCCGTCTCGACGCCCGCCTGCGCGAAGTGACGCGCGAAGTCCGCGAAGCGCGGGCGCGCTAGAGCCGGCCTGTCGCCGATGCGGTGATCAGCCGAAGCTGGCGCTCGATCAAGGATGGCGGAGAAGTGCGCAGATAGCGCGGCGTGAGCGCGACATAACCGACCGCTGGAAAGACCTGCGCCGGCATTGGGCGCGCAGCGCCATGCGCCTCGGCATAAGCCGCGCGCGCGACGATGCGCAGATCTTCAGCGATTGAACCTGCCGGCAACATCGTTCCACCCCGCGCCGCCCATACAGGCGCTGCGCGCAAAAGTCCGGTCAGACCCCATGCCCGCGCCGCTGACGTGACGAAGGCCGCCGCTTGAAACTCTGCATCGCAAACAGCGATCGCACTTTGCATCAACAACCCCGCAGTCTGATCAACGTAGTGAATGATCGCATCGAGGTTTTCGAACGGCGCGAGATCGAGATCAGCGCCACGCGCTTCGATCAACGCTGACCATTGCGCATGGAGATAAGGCGATTGCCGATGCGCTGCAGCGTAGGCTTCAAGCGCGGGATGCGCGCGCGGCGATTTGCCGGCGTGAATTTCGTTCAAGCCGTCGCGCCACCACGCTAAGCGGATATCGCCCAAGGGCGCAGCGCGCACCGTCTCTGCCGTGCGGGCGATTTCGTAATTCACAGCGTAGAGCGCGATCAGGTGCTGACGCACGTCAGCCGGGGCGAAGCAGCTGGCGAGCCAGCGGTCTTCGTCGACACGGCGGATGGTGTCGGAGAGAGATTCCACGAGATTGGGGATTAGGGATTGGGGATTAGGTTGCAACAGAAAAGGGCGCAGACCTCAGGTCCGCGCCCCAATCCCTAGTCCCCAAAACCCAATCCCTAAAACAACGTGCTCGCGCCAGTCATCGCGACCAGCATCGGTACGGAGAGGAACGTGTTGGTGCGCGAGAACAGCATCGCAGTTTTGCCTGACGCGGCTTTCGTCGCGGCGTCCAGATCGGGATACTTGTTGTCGATGTTCAGCGCCTTTTGCTGGTTCGGCCAGATGATGAACCAGACATTGAACGCCATGATCAGCGCCAGCCACATGCCGATGCCGATCAGGATGTGCTTGGGCGCAGCGAAGCTCGGATCGCTCGCGCCGCCAAGCGTCAGCGCTTCCAGCAGATAGTTCTGATTCCACGCCAGCAAGAGCCCGGTGAGCACCGTCAGCGCCGCGCCCCAGCGAAACCAGTAGAGCGCAGCTGGCGCGATCACTTTGGTGACGGCGGGTTTCTGCTCGTCCGGAATCTTCGGCATGTTGGGGATTTGCGTGAAGTTGAAATAGTAGAGATGGCCGATCCACATGATGGCGACGAGCACGTGGCTCCAGCGGAACACAGCCTCCCAGAACTTTCGATCTTCAAACGGATAGCCCGCCACGCCCATCGCGAAATAGATCAGCATCAAAGCGCCGACCGCTAGCGCGGTCCACGCCACGTAGCGCAGATTGCTCAAAAACACAGCCATGTGCTCTCCCCTTTAGCCCACGCGGGAAGCGCGACAGCCTAGCGAGCCGGCTGTGGCGCTACGCGCGCTTCGCCGCCTTCGCGTCCGCGCCGCACCCCCCACAAGAGGATGACCGGCGCCGCGACGTAGAGCGACGAATATGTTCCGCAGATAATGCCGAACAGCATGGCTATCGCGAAGCCCGAAAGCGCTTCCCCGCCCAGGAAAAGCAAACCGACTAGAGCGAAGATGGCCGTGCAGCCAGTGATAATCGTGCGCGAAAGCGTTTCGTTTAGGGAAAGATCGATCAACTGGCCGAGCGGCATCTTCTTATACTTGCGCAAGTTCTCGCGGAGGCGGTCGAACACGACGACGGTGTCGTTGATGCCGTAGCCGATGATCGTGAGGATCGCCGCGATGATGGTGAGCGTGAACTCGATACGGAAGAACGAGAAAATGCCGAGCGTCAGGATGACGTCGTGCAAGAGGCCCAGCATGGCGCCGACGCCAAACTGCCATTCGAAGCGAAACCAGATGTAGATCATCATCAACAGCATGGCCAAGCCAAGCGCCATGAGACCGCCCGAGAACAGCTCTTCAGAAACCTTGGCGCTAACCGCATCAACGCTGGTGATGCGCGCGCCTTCGGCGACCGTTGGCAGGCCTCGCCGGATCGCCTCGACCGTGGCCGACTGATCTGGCGACGTTTCGAAATTCAGGATCGCGCAATAAGGCGGCGCGTTGGCAGGACGGCAGGTCGTGCCCTGCACTTCGACATCGCCCTCCTGGGCGCTATTGCCCAAAGCGCGCAGCGCTTCTTGATCGATTGGGTTCGGCGCTTCGATCAGCATCGAGGTGCCGCCCCGGAAATCGATGCCGAGGTTGAAGCCGTGCTCCATAATCGCGCCAAAGCGCGCGACCGGACTGCCTTCGGCCTGCTGATACACCTCGATCGGATTCTCGCGCAGACCGCCGGTGAAGATCGACACTAGCGACGCCACACAAAGCGCGATCGAGACGAACGCGGCAAAGCCGGCGAACTTCACGTAAGTGAGGTTTGTTTTCTTCGGCAAAAGCCGGATCAAGGGCCACCAGGAAGAAGAAGCCATGGTCTCGTTCCCCTTAAATCGGCATTGTCTTGGGCCTGGCGATACGGAACCACCAAGCAACGAGAATTTGCGTCACCAGCACGGCGGTGAACACTGAGGTGATGACGCCGATCGACAGCGTCCAAGCAAAGCCACGAACGGGGCCCGCACCAAACTGGAAGAGGATCATGGCGGCCAGGATCGTCGTCAGGTTGGCGTCGAAAATGGTGATCATGGCGCGGTTGAAGCCGGCGTCGATACTGAGCGCTGGACTTCGCCCCGTCGCCGCCTCTTCGCGCATGCGCTCATAGATCAGCACGTTGGCGTCGACGGCCATCGCAATGGTGAGGATGAGGCCGGCAATGCCAGGTAGCGTCAGCGCCGCGCCAATCATCGACATCGCCCCGATGATCAGCGTGAAGTTGATGATGAGAGCGAGGCACGCAAAGATGCCAAACACGCCATAGGCTAGGATCATAAAGACGAACGTGACCAAGCCGGCGACGGCTGAAGCGCGAGCGCCGGATTCGATCGAGTCTTGACCTAGACTTGCGTCCACGGTGCGCTCATCGATGACGGTGAGCGGCGCGGGCAGCGCGCCGGCGTTTAGCATCAGCGCTAACTCGCTGGCGGACTGCGCAGTGAAGTTGCCTGAAATTTGCCCCTGCCCGCCGCAGATCGGTTCGTTGATGCGCGGCGCCGTGAGCACCTGATTGTCGAGCAGGATGGCGAAGCGTTGGTTCGTGTACTCGCGCGTGATGCGGCAGAAGGTGAGCGAGCCTTGGCGATCGAGTTGGAAACTCATCACGAACTCGCTGGTTTGCGGGTCCGTGTTCACGCTTGCGCGCACCAGATTTTCGCCGGTGAGCCGAGCGCGGCGCTCAACCACTTCGCTGCCCTGGCCGATCGTGCCGTATGGGCCGACGACCATAGTGCCAGGCGGCAGGATTCCACCTGCGGCTTCCTCGGCCGAGACTTCGCGGACGAGGTGGAACGTCATCAAGGCGGTCTGGCCGATGCGTTCTTTGAGCTGCTCGGGATCGGACACGCCCGGCGCCTGCACGACGATGCGTTGATCGCCCTGACGCACAATCGAGACTTCGCTGGTGCCGGTCGGGTCGATGCGGCGGCGAATGATTTCGATCGACTGCTGCGCCGCCTGGCGGCTGAGCGCGCGCATGTGCTGGTCGTTGATGCGCGCTTCAATCAGACCATCGGCGGATTCCGTGAAGGCGTAGATCGGGTCCGTACCGCCGGTTGGCGACACCGCGATGGCGCGCAATTCGGTGCGGGCGCGCTCCATTTGTGTCGGATCGATCAAGCGGATGCGCGCGGTGTCGCCGACGACGCCGCGACCAGTAAAGCGGATCTGCGGATCGGCGTCGCGCAAGGCGCCCGCCATCTGATCGGCGACATTGTCGAGCTGCTGAGCGCGCAGGCTATCGATATCGACTTCGAGCAAGAGCTGCGAGCCGCCGCGCAAGTCGAGCCCCAGATTGATCCCCTGACTGGGCAGGAAATCAGGAATGCTGTCGCGCAAGCGCTCCGGCACGAAATTGGGGAAGGCGAATGCGATCCCCATCGCGGTCACGACCGCGACCAGGATGATGCGCCAGCGCGCGACTTGCAGCATGGGCTTTAGTCCGGCTTGGAATCGTTGGCGGGCGCGGGGTCGGTCTTGGAGCGCACCTCGGCGATGGTGCCGCGCACGACGCGGACCTCGACATTGGGCGACAGCTCAACCCGCACTTCGTCATCGGCCACGGACTTCACTTTGCCGATCAGGCCGCCAGAGGTGACGATGATGTCGTTCTTCTTGAGCGCCGTGATCATTTCCAGATGGCGCTTGCGCGCCTGCTGCTGCGGGCGGATCAGCAGGAAATAGAAGACGACAAAGATGAGAACGAGCGGCGCGATCTGCATGATGAGGGCGGTGGTTGGATCACCGCCGGCGGCGCCGGCCGCAGCATAAGCATTCGAGATGAACATTGATCCTCGCTAGAAGCAGCGCGATGCACGCCGTCCGGACACATAGGAATATGGTCGCGGAAGGGCTCCGCGGAAGGCCGGGACTATAGTGTCCGCCCCCGCCGTTGCAATCGCTGCGCGCCGCCCTTGCGCGCCGTTTCGCCGCACGTCATGGCGCGCCCAACAGCGGCGCGGGATCGACAGCCTCCGCGCCCCGACGGACCTGAAACAACAGACGCGGCCGCCCTTCGGCGCGGGGGCCTAGTTCCGCGATCCGCTCGCCGGCGCGCACGCGCTGGCCTTCGCGCACCAGCGAACGCCGCGCATAGGCGTAGGCCGTCACGTAACTGTCGGCATGGCTGACCAGAATGAGCGTCCCGTACGACGGCAGGTCGGAGCCGGCATAGACCACCTCCCCGTCAGCGGCCGCGGCAATCGCGTCGCCCTCGCGACCGGCGATCTCGATGCCGTCAATGCGCGCCCCACTGGGCTGGGCCCCGAAGCGCGCCACCACGTCGCCGCGCAGCGGCCAAGCGAACTGGCCGCTCCCGATTGGCAGCGGCGCCACGACCGGGCTTGGCGGCGGCGGCGTTGGCGCGACTTCGATCGCGCGCGCCATCGCCGGCAGCACAATGCGATCGCCTTGCCGCACTTGATACGGCGCCTGCATGCGGTTCAGCAGCGCTAGCGAACGCGTATCGACATTATAGCGCCGTGCAATGTCGGAGAAATTTTCGCCCCGCGCGACGGTGTGAAAGCGCGGCGGCGGCAGGCGCAATTCGCGGCCAGCACTGAGCGCATAAGGTGGTTCAAGATTGTTCTGATCGATCAGCGCGCGCAACGGCACTTGGTAACGCGTGGCGATGTCGTAGAGCGACTCGTCGGCGCTGACACGATGTGTCGTAGGCAAGTTCGCGGGATCAAACGGCTGCACATCGTCGGGCTGCAGCGCATACGTTGATAGCGGCGTGCCCTCGCCATCGGCCCAACTCGGCGGCGGCTCTTGCGGCGCGCGGACGGGAGTTGCGGGAGGCGGTGTTTCCGCGCGGCGCTCGATCGGTGCGCGGCCACCTCGGCTCTGGGGCGGATCATAGGCTGCACCACCACTGCCGCCATACGAAATCGGCGCGGCTGCGCCCGACGCGCAAGCGCCTGTCAAAAGCGCAAGGACCAAGGCGGCGCGCGTCATCGCCCGACCATCGGTCAGAATCAGCGCCATGCGCAAATTACACCGGCGCCGGATCGCCCTCTTCGACACCGCGTTCCAGCACCGCGAACTTCACCGGCCCCAAATCCTCGCGCACACCGTTGCGCAACCGGATCAAACGCTGGCCGCTCGCATCGCCGATCGGCGCGAGCATGACGCCGCCGGGCTTCAGTTGATCAGCCAGCACCGGCGGAAAATCTTCCACCGCCGCATTGATGACGATGCGATCGTACGGCGCCTCATCGCCCCAGCCCTCATAGCCGTCGCCCACATGCGCGTATGTCCGCATCAGCCGCGCCGTGCCGAAACGTCCGCGCGCCTCGGCGGCGAGATCACGCCAGCGCTCTATTGTGATCACCTTGTGCGCCATCGCTGAAAGTGCCGCGGCCTGAAAACCGGAGCCAGTGCCGATGTCGAGCACCACATCGTTCGGCTGCGGATCGAGCGCCGAGATCACGCGGCCGATCAGCGAAGGCTTGCTCATCGTCTGCCCATGCGGCAGCGGCAGGCCGACATCGTCCAGCGCCAGGCCTTCCAGATGCGACGGCGCATAGTGTGTGCGCGCGGTGCGCTCTAACGCCGCCAGCGCACGCGCATCGGTGACGCCGGCCTGGCGCATCTCGAGCACGAAACGCATGAGGCGTTCGAAGTTCACCGCATCACCCGCTCTTCGGCGGCGCGCCGCCCAGCACGCTCTTGAGTTTGTGCACCGTTTCCATGTGCGTGAGATCAATGTGCAGCGGCGTCACCGAGATGCGGCCATCGTATATGGCGCGGAGATCGGTGCCCTCAGGCGGATTGGAAAGCTTGCCGCGAAAGCCGAGCCAAAAATAGGCGCCGCCGCGGGGATCGGTGCGCTTGTCGGCGTAAATCACATGCTGATCGCGCACGCCTTGGATGGTTGTTTCGACCTCTTTGACGTCATCGGGCGCCACATCGGGAAAGTTGATGTTGATCAGCACATCCTTCGGCCAACCCACCTCCAACAGTTTTCCGACGATACCTGGGCCGTAGGTCTCAGCCGTTTCCCACGGGATCGCCGCCTCCTCACCGCGAAAGCCGCGCGCTTGGGAAAGCGCGATGGCGCGAATGCCCAACTGCATGCCCTGCATAGCGGCGGCGATGGTGCCTGAGAATGTCACGTCCTCGGCGATGTTTTGGCCGCGATTGACGCCTGAGAGCACGAGATCAGGCGCCGCACCTTCGATCAAATGCTCGACGCCGAGCAGCACGCAATCAGTCGGCGTGCCGGACACCGCGAAACGCTTTTCGCTCACGTTACGCACACGGATCGGCGCCGTGAGCGTCAACGCGCGCGACGCGCCGGATTTTTCCTCTTCCGGCGCAATCACCCAGACATCGTCGCTGAATGTGCGCGCGATTTTTTCGAGAACCGCGAGGCCCGTTGCATGAATGCCGTCGTCATTGGTGCAGAGAATGCGCATGGGCGCCCGCTTAGCGCGAACGGCCATGGGAGTCGATCAAGGCTATTTCCATGCCGGGAATGAAGCGCGCGTTACGAGCGACAGTCTACCGCCCAGATGTCGTAGCTGGGATGATCGACGGCGGAGAGGCCAGGGCTCGAGGCAAACAGCCAGCCGTGAAAGATCTCGCGGCGTTCGGCCTCTTCGCCTTCGCGCACCGCGGGCGTATCGTACACTTCGACATAGATGCGCACTTCCGGCGTTTCTTCCGGCGCGCTGCGATCGCAGGCGCGCGCAATCACTTCGAGCGAACCAATGCGCACCGAACGCCCGACGGTGATGGTGTAATCGCGCGCGTGGCCAGTGACTTTATCGAGGCCACGAATAACGGCGCGTTGCGCGTAGGCGGGGCCCACGGCGGCGAACAGAATGACGAGCGCGGCGACGAAAGCACGGATCATTGAGTGGTTTCCTCAGTGTCGGAATCGCCTGCCCCTTGGGCGAAACTCGCGAACAAGGTCAGCAGATCGACCGCGCCTTGCGTGTTTGGAATTTCAGCGCCGGCGGCGAGCGCATCCATGCCGGCGGGCTCGATGGCGATATAAGCGCCACCCAGCAAACCATCGGACGCAACGCGCGCCGTGCTGTCATCCAGAACTTGCACGCCCTCGGCGATGTTGAGCGTCAACAGCGCCATGTATGTGTCAGGATCGAGTTCGACACTGCGCACGACGCCGACTTTCACGCCGGAGACACGCACGTCAGAGCCGACAGCGATGCCGTCAACGCGTTGAAAGCGGCCGATCAGTTCGTAGCCGCCGCTCGCGCCTGTCTGCCCCGCTTGCGCGCCGGCGAAAACGAAAAAGCCTACGGCGACCACCGCGACTGCGGCGCCGAGAATGGTCTCGCCCCAACGCTCGAAATTGATCTTCACGGCTGCTTCTCCGAATCACCAGGCGACCAAGCCTCGTAGTCGGCCGTTGACGCCTGCCTAACGCCGCCGCGGGCGAGCGAACCTTTCGGGCGATAAGCGCGGATCGTGCCGGTCAGATTCGGCTCGTGCGGCTTTTCCCATCGCTGCCGCTTCAGCGGCGAAACGGTCGGCGGATCGGCCATAGTGTGGTGCATCCAGCCATGCCAATCGGGCGTCACGCGCGAGGCTTCGGCGAGGCCGTTATAGATCACGTAGCGGCGCTTGCGCCCTTCGATGCTGGGGCGGCGCTCCTCGTAATATTTGTTGCCTTGTTCGTCTTCGCCCACGAAAGCCCCGCGCCGGCCAATATCGAACAGCGCGCCCAGGGTGGCGCCGTTCCACCAGGTGAAAATCCGTTTCAGCATGGGCTTTTGTGAGGCTCCCGAGGGGCCGATTCAGCGCCGGCCAGCAAATCGCGGCGCACTATGGCGAAGCGACTTATCCCCGTCCAGTCCGCCTACGCAACAATCAGTGGGGGTTATTCCCAATTGTCACATACTACATATTGATTGCGGGGCCGGAGCAAGGGTATCTTCGCAGGCGCAAGAGGGAGGCTTGGATGGCCCAGGAGTTCGACCAAGAGACACGTCTGGCGGCACACGCGCCCCCAGCCTGGTCCGAGACGATGATCCAGGCCGCGCTTGAGGCGGGCCTGGCGGTCGATACCTCGTCGGGTTTGAGCGTCAGCGACGCCATTGAGCGCCTGGCTGCGCGCCTAGCCGGCTGGGCCGATGACGAGGGCCTGGCCGATCAGCTTGAGCACCTCCTGAGCGTCGGCAAGATCATGTTCGATCCCCCGCTCATACGGGCCGCACTGTCACCCGGCGCCGAACTCACGACGTCGGTCGCGCTGCTGCATTGGCCGGCAGAGCGTCGCGACGAACTCGAAGCCCTCGCCCGCGCGCAAACCCTGCTCGCCGCCGGCGCGCGCGTCGGCATTGCCGGCGCACCGAGTCAAGCCGCACTCGACGCGCTCGACGCCGCCGCCCGCATCGCCGATCCTTCCGCCACCCAAGGCGCGGCTATCCTCGTGCGCCCAAGCGCCGACGCCGCGCCCGCGCTGATCGCGGATGATCTGGCCCGCACCCGCGCCAGCGCAGCGCTCGCCGCCGGCGCACGCGCACTCGATGCGGCGCTCGCGGAACTCGCGATCGAAGCCGTGCGCAACGGCATGAATCTCGAACATGGCGGCGTGCAGCGCAAAGCCGCTGCGGCGCGTCTCGCCGGCGCACCGGATGGCGATATCGTCGCAGCGCTCGCAGGCGCAGTCGCGCGCGGCGCGTACAGTGCGGCGCTTGACGCCGGCGCCGACAGCGCGCGCCGGCGTATTGTCATCGCCGCGCCCGAAGCCGGCGCGCACGCCATCACAGCGCTCGCGCCCGGCGCCATCGATCCGACAGGCGCGGCTGGCTCCGACGCCGAATGCAGCATCATCGCCGCAAGCGTGGCGCTGCCGCGCTTCCATCACGCCGACACCGGCTTCGACAGCGACGCGTTCGAAACCGCCATCCGCGCCATCTGTCGCGCCCTCAATGGCGCGCACGGCGGCAACAGCGCTTCCCCGCGCCGCCCGATCGTGATCCGGCTTGAAGGACTAGCCGCGCTCATCGTTCGAGCAGGTTTGGCGTATGACAACGACGAAGCCCGCACGCTGGCTGCCAGTGTTGCTGCGCTTGCGCACGCAGCCGCGATCTCGGAAAGCGTCACACTGGCGCAAGCGACGAGCGCGTACCCGGATTGGTCGCGCACGCGCCGCGCTGAAGAGAGCGCTGTCAAAATCGCGCGCGACGCCGCCACCGCGCTCAAGGGCGAAATCGCCGCGCGCGCGCAGGCGCTCTACCGCGCGCTGCCCGCCTCGAAGACGAGCGGCCTGCGCCTCTCCGTTTCCATCGCATTCGCCAACGATACCGCCAGCGCCCGCCGCCTCGGCGCGAACGCCGCCGGCATCGCGCCGCTTGCCGCTCCGTCAGCCTATGGCGAACGCGAAGACGGCGGCTTCGGTCGCGTGCTGTCCGACGACGCACGCGTTGGCCTCGCGGCCCTCGGCTATGATGGCGATGCGATCGACGCGCTCGCGCTTCACATCGAGGGCCATCGCACACTGCGCGGCGCGCCGGGCGTCAGCCTCGATGCGCTCGCGGCTAAGGGTCTGACAGAGCCCGCGCTCGCAGCGATCGAGGAAGCAGCCGCCGACGCGTTCAACCTGCGCGCCGCCGTGCACCCGCTCGTGATCGGGCCGGAGCTTTGCGAAGAGGTGCTGAAACTGCCGCCGGATGTCGCCGCCGGTAAGCGCGGCGATTTGCTGATGACGCTGGGCTTCAGCGAAGGCGAGATCGCCGCCGCCGAAGCCTATTGCATGGGCAGCGCCGATTTCACCCACGCGAGCGCTCTTGCGCCTGCGCACGCCGCTGTGTTCGCCACCGAGCGGACCATCAGCCCCGACGCGCGCATCGCGATCGCGGCTGCCGTCTCACCGTTCGCGCGCGCTGCGCTCACGCTGACGTTGGCGGGCGGCGATATCGAACGGCGCACGCTGCTGCTGGAGTCAGCGCAAGCCGCGAACGCATCGCTCATCGCCATCCACGTCGAAGCGCCGCCGATCACGCTGACGCTCGCGCCGATTGAAGAAGATTCGCTTCCAGCGTCGGCGCCCACACCGGCGGCTGCGGAGACCAAGGCGAACACCGCCGGCGAGACGCCGGCGGTCCATGAAGGGCGCCGGCGCTTGCCAGAGCGGCGCAAGGGTTACATCCAGAAATCCGTCGTCGGCGGCCACAAAGTCTATCTGCACACGGGCGAGTACGATGATGGCGAGCTCGGCGAAATCTTCATCGACCTGCACAAAGAAGGCGCCGCCTTCCGCTCGCTGATGAACAATTTCGCCATCTCGATTTCGATCGGCCTGCAATATGGCGTGCCGTTGGAAGAGTACGTCGACGCCTTCTTGTTCACGCGCTTCGAACCGGCGGGCGAGGTCAAGGGCAACGAAACCATCCGCCACGCCACCTCGATCCTCGACTACATCTTCCGCGAACTGGCGGTCTCCTATCTCGGCCGCGGCGATCTCGCTCAGGTCGATCCGTTCGACGCGCGCGGCGATGGCTTGAACAAGCGCGCTATCGATGCCGAGAGCGCGGCGCGCCTGATCTCACGCGGCTTCTCGCGCGGCGCCTCGCCCGACAATCTCGTGATGCTGCGCCCGAAGACGGCCGTCGAAAACATCCGCGACCGTCGCGAAGCCAAGATCGCGCCGGCTAAACCGGCAGCCACCGGCTATCGCAGCGAGCCGTGCGACGCCTGCGGGCATTTCACGGTGGAGCAAACCGGCGTTTGCGCGGCCTGCGGGGCTAAGGGCGAAGCGAGCGGCGGCTAAGCGCCCGAACGGCCAACACGGTCAGTCCTGCGCTTGACACAAGCGGGCCGGACATGCGCCTGTCCGCTCGAAATTTCTGACACGCTCGACTCGGTTTTGGAGCCAACATGCACGCCTACCGTACCCATGACTGCGGCGCCCTTCGGCCGGGCGATGCCGGCAAGGACGTGCGCGTCTCCGGCTGGGTCCACCGCAAGCGCGACCATGGCGGGCTGTTGTTCATCGATCTGCGCGACAATTACGGGCTGACGCAAATCGTCATCGCGCCCTCCTCGCCCGCTTTCGCGGCGGCGGAAAGAGTACGCGCCGAGAGCGTGATCCAGATTGACGGCAAAGTCGTCGAGCGCACCAAGGAAACCGTGAACGCCAACCTGCCGACCGGTTCGATCGAAGTGCAGGGGAGCAAGCTTGAAGTTTTGGGCGCGGCCGAAGAACTGCCGCTACCCGTGTTCGGCGAACCGGACTACCCGGAAGAGCTGCGCCTCAAGTATCGGTTTCTCGATCTGCGCCGCGAGAAGCTGCACAAATCGATCCTGCTGCGCAGCCAAGTGATCGCGTCACTGCGGCGGCGCATGATCGATCAAGGCTTCACCGAGTTTCAAACGCCGATCCTGACGGCGTCGAGCCCCGAAGGTGCGCGGGACTTTCTCGTTCCGTCACGCTTGCATCCCGGCAAGTTCTACGCGCTGCCGCAAGCGCCGCAGCAATTCAAACAGCTGCTCATGGTCGCGGGCTTCGACAAATACTTTCAGATTGCGCCCTGCTTCCGCGACGAAGACGCCCGCGCCGACCGCAGCCCCGGCGAGTTCTATCAACTCGATTTCGAGATGAGCTTCGTCACGCAAGAAGACGTGTTCAACGCCATCGGCCCGGTTCTCTCGGGCGTGTTCGAGGAATTCGGCAACGGCAAGCGCGTCACCCCCGCCGCCGATTTCCCGCGCATCCCCTATGCGGAAGCCATCGCCAAGTACGGCTCCGACAAGCCCGACCTGCGCAACCCGCTCATCTTGCAAGACGTCAGCGAACACTTCCGAGGCGGCGGCTTCGGCCTGTTCGCGCGGATCCTGGAGAAACCGAAGACGGCGGTGTGGGCCGTGCCCGCTCCAAACGGCGGCTCGCGCGCGTTCGCGGATCGCATGAATTCATGGGCGCAAGGCGAAGGCCAGCCGGGCTTGGGCTACATCTTCTGGCGCGAAGGCGAAGAAGGTGGCGCGGGGCCAATCGCCAAGAACATCGGCGCGGAAAAAGCCGAAGCGATCCGCAATCAACTTGGCTTGAAGGTCGGCGACGCGGCGTTCTTCGTCGCGGGCGACCCGAGCGTGTTCTACAAATTCGCCGGCATCGCGCGCAACAAGGTCGCTGACGAACTGAACCTCGCCGACAAGGAGCAGTTCAAGTTCTGCTGGATCGTCGACTTCCCGATGTATGAGTGGAGCGAGGAAGAGAAGCGTATCGACTTCTCGCACAACCCCTTCTCGATGCCGAACTACGACCATGAGAAATTCTTGAAGCTCGACGTCAACGACCGCGACACGATCGAAAAGATCACGGCGTTCCAATACGACATCGTTTGCAACGGCGTTGAGTTGAGCTCAGGCGCGATCCGCAATCACAAGCCCGAGATCATGATCAAGGCGTTCGAACTCGCCGGCTATCCGCAAAGCGTCGTCGAAGACAAGTTCGGCGGCATGCTGAACGCGTTCCGCTATGGCGCGCCGCCGCACGGTGGTTCGGCGCCAGGTGTGGACCGTATCGTCATGCTGCTCGCCGGCGTCGACAACATCCGCGAAGTCATCGTCTTCCCGTTCAATCAGCAAGCGCAAGACTTGATGATGAACGCTCCCGGCGAAGTCACGCCGAAGCAGCTGAAAGAGCTGCATATCCGCGTGGTGGAGCAGGCGAAGAGCTAACGCGCCGGCTGTTCCAAGAACTCACCGACGTTCAGCACCACCGTGCATTCATGGCGCGCGCCATCGAATGTGCAGTAATCGCGAAATGATGGGTTCTCTTCGATCGGCGTCGTGAAGCGCCACGTGCGGCCTTCGGCTTGATACTCGGCGCCAATGCCAGGGCTCCATGTAGCAAGCGCGTCGTAGAAACTTTGCGCTGGCGCGCCGTGGCAATGGAACCGCAGCACATTCGCTTCGCGGTCGAAGCTTGAGTCCGCGATTGAGGCGCTGACGCATTGGGTCAGAAAACGAGCCTGCGCTGGCGCCGGCTCACCAGAGCTCACGACGAAGCTGGGCCCTCCCGCAGGCTCGCTCGCGCCACGAGTCGCGCACGCGCCGAGCGCCAAAGCCGCTGCAAGCACAATCGCAACTCTCATCGAAGGCCCTCAGCCGCAACCGGCTAGCGACACTGCCCTACGCGCAGGCCGCGCGGCAACCGCGTTCTGGCGTCCCCGCACGCTTCATCGAGTTGCGCTTGCGTCAGCCCGCGCGCGCCTCGCAGATCGGCGCCGGAGATGTCCGCGCCTTCAAGGTTCATGTTGGTGACGTCCGCGCCAGCGAAGCTCGCGCGTGAGAAATCAGCGCCGCTGCCGTTAGCGTTCGCCAGCATGGCGCGTTCAAAGCGCGCACGCGGACAGTGCGCATCTACAAAACTGGCCCGGCGCAAATCTGTCTCCGTAAAATCCGCGCCTTCAAACTCGGATGACGAAGCATCGGCGCGCGTCATAACCGCGCCGGAAAAATCCGAACGATTGAACACGGAGTTCGTCATCTTCGCGCCGACGAGCAAACGCCCGGACAGATCACAGTCCTCGCAAACGCCACCATAGGCCGGCGCGATCGCAATGCGGGTGACGCCGCCGAACGGCCAGAACGCGACGGCTTGCCCCGTCCACACTGTCGCCAGCATGGCGGCCACGATCAGCGCGAGGCGAAATTGTGTCAGCACGGCGCCGGCGTAAGCCGGCTCAAGTGTTCCCGCTAGTGAACATGCAGTAAGCGAGAATTGTTACTTATTGTTTCAGCAACGTGGGATAGTCATCCCGGCCGGCAGCGTGGTTGTTGCGTCGCCGCAAGCAGTATTGAGTTGCTCTTGAGTGAGGCCGATCGCGTCTGAAAGTTCTGCGCCAGACGCATTCGCCCCGCTCAGCACCGCCCCACCCAGGCGCGCACCGCCGAAATGGACGCCCACCAGCGAAGCGCCCGAGAGGTTGGCGCCGGTGAAGTTCGCACGCGTGGCGCGCATGCCGAACATGTTGGTCAGCGACAGGTTCGCGTCCGAAAAATTGGTCCGGTCGGCGATGGCGATGGTCAAATCCGCCTGGCGGATGCGCGAGCCGTGGAAATCGCGGCCGGAGACGTTCTGGTAGGCCAGATCGATCTGGAAGAGGTCGCAGGACGCGCACGAGGCCCCGCCCCGCACGCGCTCAGCGATCGCGTCGCGTCCGGCTTGGTCCGTCATGGGCCCGCCCGTGTCGGCGACCTGCGCGAAAGCGGGGGTCGTTAAGGCGAACAGGGCGGCAAACAGCGCGGCGCGTTTCATATCGGCGCAACTCCAGATCATTTCGGAACCAGTGTCGCAGGAGGCGGGCCAAACCGGCGCCGGCCCTTGACCCCGCCGCCGGGTGGTCGCAACCACCCTTCCAATGCGATTGATCACCAAGACCGCCGACCTTGAGGCAATCTGCCAGGAATGGGCGGAGCAACCCTTCGTGGCGGTCGACACCGAATTTATGCGGGAGACCACCTATTGGCCCAAGCTCTGCCTGATCCAGGCGGCGGCGACGGGCGTCGAGGCGGTAATCGATCCGCTCGCCGATGGGCTCGATCTGGCGCCCTTCATGGCGCTGATGGCCAACCACAACGTGCTCAAAGTCTTCCACGCCGCGCGCCAGGATCTCGAGATTTTCCTGAAGCTCGGCACGGCGCTGCCGCATCCGGTGTTCGACACCCAGATCGCGGCCATGGCGTGCGGCTATGGCGATAGCGTCGCTTATGACGCGCTCGTCCAGCAGGTGCTGAAGCGGCGCTTGGACAAGTCTTCTCGCTTTACCGATTGGAGTCGCCGCCCGCTCTCGGAAAACCAACTCGCTTACGCGTTGGCCGACGTCACCCATCTGCGCGATCTTTATCCGAAGATGCACGACAAGCTGGAACGCGAGAACCGCTTAAGCTGGCTCGACGAAGAGCACGCGAACCTGCTCAATCCAGACATCTACGACACGACGCCCGAGAATGCTTGGGAGCGCCTGAAGCTGCGCAAGACAACGGCCGACTATGTGCTCGGCCTGCAAGTCGCCGCGGCTTGGCGCGAGCGCCAGGCGCAACTGCGCGACGTGCCGCGCGGTCGCGTCGTGAAGGACGAGGCGCTCTACGAGATCGCAGAGTTACGTCCGAAAAACGCCGGCGATTTCGACCGCATGCGCGCGGTGCCGCGCGGCTTCGGCAATTCGCGCGGGGCGCAAGAGCTGATCCAAGCGCTCGAGCGCGCGTTCAACGATCCGGACCGCGCCGTCTACAAGCACGAGCGCCTGCCGCCAGTGCCTCCGGGTCTCGGGCCGACAGTGGAATTGCTCAAGGTGCTGCTGCGCTTTGAAGCGGAGCGCCATCAGGTGGCCCCCAGGCTCATCGCCTCAGCGGCCGACGTAGAAGCAATCGCCGCCAGCGATGACGCCAATGTCGCAGCCCTGCGCGGCTGGCGCCGCCAAGTGTTCGGCGAACGCGCCCTGGCGCTCAAACACGGCAAACTGGCGCTGAAGTTGAAGGACGGCAAAGTCACGGTCGACGACGCTTAAACGAAAACGGCGCCCGGATCGCTCCGGACGCCGCTCTCTTTCGCTTGTGCCGCGCCTAGAACGCGTAGCGGGCGACCAGCTGATAGACCGGCCCCGTCGATTCTGTTTCCAACTCGTACTCGTCATAGAGGCGATCGCGCTGGAACTCTTCTGTGATGAACTTGTCGAACACCTCGTCCTTGGAGGAATCGAGCAGGTTCGACGCGGTGAAGCGCAACGACAAACGCTCGCCGAAGCGGCGCTCGACGAAGGCTTCGAGGTCCGGGCCGTAAGAGATCAGGCCCTCTTCGGTGACGATGCGGAAGCGGGCATCACCTTGTTCGCGATACGTCGCGCCGAACGCCATGTCTAAGTTCGGCATTTCGTGGATGAAGCCGGCGTTGAAAACATACTCGGCCTGATTGTTGAACCGACGCTCGCCGAACTCGTCCTCGATCTGACTGTCGAGCCACGAATAGTTCAAGAATACGCCTGTATTCGGCAGGCCGGCGAAGCTCAGCGGCGCGGAGAGGTCAAGCTCGATGCCCCACACTTGGCCGTCGCCTGTGTTGCGGGAGCTGTAGATATAGACCAGCTCTTCATCCTCCGACGCGGCATAATCTTCGATCGTTCCAGCGAAGCCAGAGTCTTCGTAATCCTCGACCAGTCCCGTGGCGAAATCGCCGGTATTGTAGAGTTCGATGACGTCTTGGATGTCGCGATAGAATGCGTTGATGCCGATGACGCCGACGCGGCCGATGCGGTGCTCGTAGCCGATATCGATACCCCACGCCGTTTCCGGATCGAGGCCCGGATTGCCGCGGAAATCGTTGTCCTCGAATTCTTCGAGAAACGTCGTCGGCATGATGTCACGCGTGCTCGGGCGACGCACGCTGCGTGCGACGCTGAAGTTGACGCGATCATCGTCCGTCAGGTTGAGACGGAGGTGGGCCGACGGCAGAAGCGTCGAGTATTCGTTAGACGCCGTCGTGCCGAGGGCGCGATCCGTGACGTCCACCTCGGTCGTTTCGTAACGCAAGCCGACTTCCCACTCGAACGCTTCCGCTTGGCCCGTCAACATCACGTAGGGATCGAGCCGGCGTTCTTCGATCAGGAAATCGCCGCCGTCAGCGAAGAACTCATCCACGTCGGCGTTCGGATCGGCAAATGGGTCGCCACCCGTGTACGGCGGCGGATCGCCGACCGGTGAGACTCCGTCAAACTCGAACTCGCGCACGAACAGCGTACCGTCACGTTGCTTATCGCCGTAATCGACGCCGAACTCCAATTGCAGCGACGCGTTCAACTCGAAGCGCTGAGCGACAGAGACGTTCCATTCGGTGTCGGTGAAGTCCAAGCGCTCATCGCCGCCTTCGAAAGCGTCGATCAAGCCGCCGTCCAACTCGGTTTCGGTTTCGCCTTCAATGCTGTTTTCCTCGAAGCCCGAGTAGCCAAGATCGATTTCCAATTCACCGCCGAGGAATGGGTGCTCAAAATCAGCTTGGAAGGAATAGTTGTCTTGCTGGATGAAGGCGTAGCCCGGCACCAGCACTGAGAGATCAACGCCTTCGTCAAATTCGAAAGAGTTTTCGATCTCTTCGCGGTCGGTGCGGACATAAACGCCGCTCAGCTCAAGCTCGCCACGGCCGATGGGGAAGGTGATGGCGGCATTGAGCGTGTAGTCCTCGCCGTCGCGCACATCGCTCTGCACTTCGGTGTCGTTTAGCTCGAACGGCGGGTCGCCTTCCCAGTTCACGCCCCCCGGGGGCGACGTGTAGCGCTCGGAAAACTTGTCCTTCGGGTTGTGGCGGCCTTGGAAGCTCGCACCCAGCAATAGCCGGACGCCATTGCCCAGTTCGCCACCCCAGACGCCAGCCACGGACCCTTCTGTCTCGCCGTCATCGTAGTGCAGCGCGCCGGCGCGGATATAACCGCCGTCGAGCGACATGCCGTCGCGCAAGACGATGTTCAGCGCGCCCGCAACCGCATCGCCCGAGCGATTGGCTGATGGAGAGCGATAAATCTCGACACGCTCCACCAGTTCCGCCGGAATGCGGTCGACGAAGAAGGTGCGATCAAAGCCCGAACCCGGCACGCGCTCGCCGTCGATCAGGACTTGCGTATAGCCGGTGCCGAGGCCGCGGATTTGCACGTCGTCAAACTCGCCCATGTCGGAGCCGGCAAACGCCGCGCTCGGCGTGCGCTTCAGCATGTCGCCGACCGTGCGCGGCTCGAAGCGTTGGAAAAAGTCTAAGCCATACTCGAGAACTGGTGCGGGGCCTTCGACGCGATCACGGTACTGCACCTCGCCGGTGATAACGATATCCTCCGACGTGGTGATTGGATCGCCAGCAGCGTCTTGCGCGTTCGCATTGCCAACGCCGGCCAGCGCCAGCACCGCTCCGGCAACGCCCAACAACCAAGCCTTTTTTTTTTGCATTTTCATGACACACCCCTCAAGCAGCGAGGGGCGATTAGGCTTGCAATATGACAGTCAAGCTTAGATTTTGTGATGCTACTGTCAAAAAACTCGTGCATGCGGCGCGCTCATGAGTTCTCGGGGGATACGCGTCTAATGCGACACATGTGGATTATTCTTGCCGCGGCAGCTTTGGCGGCATGCGGCCCGCAAACCCTTGTCGTGCCGGCTGCTGTCGAGACGGCACCCGTTAACGAACCCGATGATGCGGCGGACGATCCGGCGATCTGGGTGCCGCCTGATCCTACGCAAAGCGTTGTCATCGCCACGCAAAAACAAGGCGGGCTCTACGTGTTCGATCTCTCCGGCGCCATCGTTCAAGAACTGCCGGGCGGTGAGCCGAACAATGTCGATCTGCGCGACGGTTTTGGCTGGCCCGAGGGCGAAAGCCCCCTCGTCGGCGCCAGCGACCGCACCGACAACGCTCTCGTCCTCTGGCGCCTCGATCCAGCGACGCGGCTGCTCGATTCACAGCCGCGGGCGCGCATCGCCACCGGCTTTGCGGAGATCTACGGATTCTGCCTTGGCCGCATGGGCGACAGCTTCGTCGCCATCGCCACCGACAAAGAGAGTGGCGAAGTCGGCGTTTGGCGTCTTTCGCTCGGCGACGACGGCGTCATCGGCGGCGAACGCATCGTCACCTACACGCTCGGCAGCATCGCTGAAGGATGCGTCGTCGATGACGAAGCGGGCATCTATTATGTGGCGCAGGAACTCGAAGGCATTTGGCGTGCGTCGTTGGACGACACCGACGGTTCAGAACGGCGCGCGGTCGGCGAAGTCGGTGATGGCAACCTCGTGGAAGATGTTGAGGGCCTGACGATCTGGCGCGGTGAAAATGGCGCCGGCTATCTGATCGCCTCGGTGCAAGGCGCATCGCGTTTTGCCGTGTACGATCGAGGCGGCGACAACACCTATCGCGGTTCGTTCGGCATCGGCGCGTCCGCCGACGGGAGCGCCGATGCCGTTCAAGGCACGGACGGCATCGATGTGGTCTCCGCACCACTCGGCGCAGCGTTTCCTCAGGGCCTCTTCGTCGCGCAAGACGACGAGAACACCGATCCAGCCGAGTTGCAAAACTTCAAGTATGTCTCGTGGGCGGAGGTCGCAGCGGCGCTGGCGCTCGACTAGGCCAGCGCCGCCACCGCATCGCGGCAGCCACCTTTGAAGTCGTAACGCGTCTCCGTTGCGCAGTCGGGCCACTTTTTTGTCTCGAGCCAGTATTGGGCGAGCCCGAGGCGCGCAGCGAGGCGCGGGAAACGCTCGTGCGACCAAATCGGCGCGGCGCCATTGTTGACGAACAATTGCAGCGGCGCCTGCGCGCGCGCCATGCCGAAGCCCTCGTGATTGTCCGGACGGATGGCGCGACCGGCATCTATGGCACGATCCAGCAGATCGAATGCCGCGTCGGCGCAGCCCGCGCCAGCCGCGAAGATCACCGTCGACAGCGGCAAAGGCGTGTCGGCGCTCCCGAGCATCGCAAGCAGACGCTCACAGGCGCTGCGGCGATCGCTTTCACTCACGCGCAGCAGCGCCACATAATTGCGCAGCACCGAGACATCGCCTTCGTTGACACCGCGCTTCGGCGGTGCGCCGGGCGCGGCCAAAAGCGCCGCCTCATCGAGCCTGCCCGTCGCGCACAACGTACTCCAAGTGATGTACCAAATGAACGCCGAATCCGGCCAGCGCGCCCACGCGCCGCTCATAATGTCGTTCGCCGTTTCGGGTTCGCCTCGCGCGGAGATGAGACTGGCGCGCAAGCCTTCCACCGCCGGACCCAACGGATCGAGCCGGCTCGCCACCTCCAACGCGCCCATCGCATCGCGCAGACGCCCGACACTGTAGAGCCAAGCCGTGCGCGCCACGTGCAGTGAAGAATCGTTTGGCGTCAGTTTAAGCGCCTCGTTGACGAGCCGGAGCTTCTCGCCGTGATCGGCGAAGGCGGGCTTTAGCAGCGAGAGCGCGGCCAGCGCCTGCGCGCATTCCGGATTGAGCGCCAGCGCCCGCTCAGCGGCGGCGAGTGCAGCGTCATGAATTGGGTGGCCAATCAAATCTCGGTCGCGCGGCAGCAGGAAGGCGCGGACGCTGGCGAGTGCCGCCCAGCCATCGGCAAACTCCGGCGCCAGTGCGACGCAGCGCTCCAGCAACACTTCCGCCTGATCTTCCTCGACGTCGCTCAGCATCAGCCAGATTTGGCGCGCGCGCAGATAAAGCTCATGCGCAGCAGGATTGATCGCGACGGGCTGGCGCTCCGAATGCAGCGAGCGGCGCAGCGAGCCGGCGACCTTGCCGGCGATTTCGTCTTCGAGCGCAAAGGCGTTGGCGCGCGCGCCCTCGTAACGCTCGCTCCAGAGCGCCATTCCAGTGGACGCGTCGATCAGTTGCGCATTCACACGCAGCGCCGAGGTGCTGCAGCGCACTGAACCGTCCAGAACGTGCGTCGCTTTCAGGGCCTGAGCCGCTTCGGTCTTGCGGTCGCCGCGGAATTGAAACGCCGAGGTGCGCCCGATCACTTTGACATTCGACTGGCGCAGCAGCGTGAGGATGATCTCATCGGCGACGCCATCGGAGAAATAATCCATTTCCGCCTGATCGCTCTCATTGTCGAACGGCAGAACGGCTAAGACGGGGTCGGGCTTGCGCACGCGCGGCTTATGCGTCGCGTGCGTCTCGAGCGTGAACACTTCAAGCGTCTCGCTCATTTTATCGAGATGAACCGCGCCGGCCGATACGAGGCGCGCCGCCAATCGCCCGCGCACCGCGCGCCGCACGTCCATCGACACGACAACAGCGCCCGGCTCCGCCAGCTGCTGCAAGCGCGCCGCGACGTTGACGCTATGGCCCAACAGATCGCCGCTCGGCGCCGTCAGCACGTCGCCGACATGGACGCCGACGCGCACCGTCCTGCGCTCGACGCCGCCGGCCCAAATCTGATCCACCGCGCCGAGCGCCCCCGCAGCGCTACAGAATTCGAGCATAAAGCCGTCGCCGGCAGTGTTGAAAATGCGACCGCCGTGGATGAGGGCGGCGCCCTCCAGCGCGCCGCGCAGCCGCGCAACGGCGTCAACCGCCTGGCCCTCATCGACCTCGCTCATGGCCGAATAGCCGACGAGGTCGATCGCCATGATCGCCGCCAGTTTCCGTGGGCCGGTGTCTTCGCTCACGAGATCCTCACGGGCGCCAGACTAGCAAGCCGTGGCGCGGCGCACAGGCTTATTCGCCAGCTTCCGCACCCTCGGGCGCGCGCCAGTAGGGCTCCACCGTTCCGGAATATTTGATCGTCAGCTGCTTGCCCCGCCGGTCGAGCGTTTTGCCGACGGCCAAGCGTACCCAGCCCTCGCTGACGCAATATTCTTCGACGTTGGTTTTTTCTTGGCCCTTGAAAAGAATACCGACGCCGCGTTCCAACACCGCCTCGTTATAGAACGGGCTATCGGGATCAACGGACAAGCGGTCGGGCGGGCTGTCACTCATACGATCTTTGTCTCCGCGGTGAGGCCGAGCGCGTTAGCGACGGCGTCGAGGCGGCGCGAGGCGGTTTCGGTCACCAGATGCGCCGCTGCTTTCTTCACACGAAGCACCAGCCGGTCGTCAAGAATGCGAGCCTCGAAAGATGCCAGCAAGGGCTGACTCCGACCGGAAAGATCAGCGCCCAAGCGGAGTGCTGCGCCCAAAGCGGCGGCGGCGGCCTGCTCCTCGGGGCTCAGGAGGCGCAGATAGGCGTCGGCGTGGCGCGGCGGCAACTTGGTGTAGCGGTGATGGATGGCGGCGGCGAGGAAGGCGCGCTCCTCGTGGCTGATCGCCGCCAACGGCGCGCGCAAGATTAGATCGAACATGATCTCGACGCGCTGATCGGGATGGAGCGGCCCGCCGACGTCCGCCAAACGCGCCGCCGCGCCGCGCAACACCTCGTCGCGCTTTTTGCCGAACACGGGCGGCTGGCCCGCGAAGATCGGCGCGATCCAATGTTCAAGCGCCTGCCCGAATGCGCGCGTACGCGACCAGCGGCCAGCTAGGGCCTCAGCGGCGGCGATCAACGGATGTACGGAGAGCGCCTGCTCGCTCATGCGCTCCATCAGCACGCCTTCGCGCAAGCCATAGGCCGACACGATGACACGGTCGAAATTGCCGGCCAGCATAACGCGCTCCAGCACGACAGCGGCGTAGGGCAACGTATCGGCGCGCTTGGCGGCGGCTTCTTCGAGCTTTTCCAGTGAGCGCCGGCTTTGCTTGCGCACGACCTCCACCACCCTCAGCACGGACGCACGCTTCATCTGGTGATGATGCAACACGCCGAGCGGATGGTTGGAGAGCGCGATGTCGATGCGCCCAAGCGCCCGCCAGGCGCCGCCGACGGCGTAAAAGTCACCGCCGCGCTTGCCCAGCAATTTTGTGGAGGAGAGTAGGTCCGATACGTGGTCGCCGACGCGCGCGTAATCGAACTCATCATCTCGCGCGAGCGTCAGCGGCCCAAGCGGAAACGTCTCGCCACGGCCCACGCCCTTCGGCCCCACTTCAACCAGTTCGAGGCTGGCGCCGCCGAGATCGCCGACGAGCCCTGTCGCATCTGGCGCGCCGGCGGTGACGCCCAAGGCCGAGAGCCGCGCTTCGTCTTCGCCGCTCAAGATGCGAAGCTTCAGCCCGGTTTCTTCGGCGATCTGCGCCGCGAAGGCGCGGCCGTCCTCCGCTTCACGCACAGCGGCGGTGGCGACTGGATAGACATCCTTGATTTCGAGTGCTTCGATCAAGGTGGCGAAGCGCTTGATCGCCGCACGCGCGGTCTCCACGCCGATGCGCGAGAGCTTGCCGGTGCGCATGACATCGCGCCCGAGGCCGGCCATCACTTTTTCATTGAGGATCGGCGTCATCGCGCGCCCATCGATGCGATAGACGACCAAACGCACCGAGTTGGAGCCGACATCGATGACGGCGGCTTCTTGGCCATCGCGGAGCGTGCGGCTCATGGCCACCTCCGCGTGCTGGTACTTTTACGAACCGCGCGCGCCGATGTGATCGAAGGCGGCTGGAGCATCGCCCTTGAGGGCGCGGCCGCGCCCCGAGAGACTCGGGTTGCGCATGAAATAGAGGTGCGCCGAGAACGGATTTTCGAGCTTCGAGACATCAACGCGTTTGAACACCCCATCCTGGTCCATGTACCAGGATTGCGCCTCGTCGTTGAGGTTCGCGACCATGATCTGGTCGAGTACTTGCTGGTGTACGGTGGGATTTTCAACCGGCGTCATGACTTCGACCCGGCGTTCCAGGTTGCGCGGCATCCAATCGGCCGAAGAGAGGAACACTTTAGCGTCCGGATTGGGGAGTTTTCGCCCGGCGCCGAAACAAACGATGCGGGTGTGCTCAAGGAACCGCCCGACAATCGATTTGACCCGGATGTTCTCCGACATGCCCTTCACGCCAGGCCGCAAGCAGCAGATGCCGCGCACGACCAGTTCGATCTTCACGCCTTCGTTGGAGGCGCGGTAGAGCGCGTCGATGATCTCGGGATGGACGAGCGCGTTGAGCTTGGCCCAGATCGCGCCGTCGCGCCCAGCGCGGACGTGATCGATTTCATCTTGGATCAGCTTCAGCAATGTCGCTTTCAAGTTGAGCGGCGACATGGCGATCTTTTCCAGCTGCGCGGGCTTAGCGTAGCCGGTGACGAAATTGAACAGGCGATTGGCGTCGCGCCCCAAAGCTGGATCGGACGTGAAAAGCGAGAGGTCGGTATAAACACGCGCTGTGATCGGGTGATAATTGCCGGTGCCGAAGTGCGCATATGTGCGCAAGCCTTCCGGTTCGCGGCGGACAACGAGGCTGACCTTGGCGTGCGTCTTGTAGTCGATAAAGCCGTACACGACCGAAGCGCCGGCGCGTTCGAGCTTCTGCGCCACACGCAGGTTCGCCTCTTCGTCGAAGCGCGCTTTCAGTTCGATCAACGCGGTGACGTTCTTGCCCGCTTCAGCCGCGGCCACCAAGGCCGCCACGATCGGTGAATCGCGCGAGGTGCGGTAAAGCGTCTGCTTGATCGCGACGACGGCGGGATCGGCCGCGGCTTGCCGTACGAACTGCACCACCGAGTCAAACGACTCGTATGGATGGTGGACGATAATGTCCTTGGCCCGAATGGAGGCGAAACTGTCGCCGCCAAAATCCTTGATTCGCTCTGGAAAGCGCGGCTCGTAACGCGTGAATTTGAGGTCGGGCCGCTCCTCGCTGACCAAGGCTGCAAGGGCCGAAAGGCCGAGCATGCCGTCGATGACAATCACGTCGCGCGCGTCGGCTTCGATCTCACGGATGATGGAATTGCGCAGATCTTCGGCCATCGAGGCTTCGATCTTTAAGCGCACGATGTCGCCGAGCCGGCGTTCCTTCAGGCTCCGCTCGAACTCGCGAACGAGATCCTCGGCTTCCTCCTGGATTTCGATGTCGCTGTCGCGGACGACGCGGAAGGCGCCTTGCGCCTCCACGTCATAATCCGGGAAAAGTTCGCCGAGACACGACATGATCGTGTTCTCGAGGGTGAGGAAGCGGCGCTGCGGCCGCTCGCCGGGCGCGAGATCGACCTGCGGATGCGCCAAGGTCACATCGATAAAGCGCGCCACCTGGCTCGGCACCGGGATCAACGCATTGAGCGCGCGCCCATCGCTGCGGCGCTTCAGCTTCAGCGCAATAGCGAAGCCCAAATTCGGAATGAACGGGAACGGGTGGGCCGGATCGACCGCAAGCGGCGTCAGCAGCGGGAAAATCTCGGCCATAAAGAGCGGTGTCAGAAAGGCGCGCTCTTCGTCGGTCAACTCGTCTGGATCGAGCACGGCGATGCCGGCGCCGCGCAATTCGTGACGCAACACGCGCCAGCACTTTTGCTGACGCTTGATCAATTGCTCGGCGGCGGCGTGAATTTGAGTGAGTTGCTCGGCGGGCGTCAGGCCGTCGAGACTGAGTACCGAGGCGCCAGCCTTCACCTGCTCATGCAAGCCGGCGACGCGGACCATGTAAAATTCATCGAGGTTGGAAGCGGAGATTGAGAGGAAGCGCAGCCGCTCCAACAACGGGTGGCTCTCGTTCTCGGACTCTTCGATCACGCGCGTATTGAACGCGAGCCACGAGAGCTCGCGATTGATGAAGCGCTGCGGGCTTTCCAGCATCGGCGACTTCTTCGCCGCCGCGCGCGGTTTCTTGCGCGTCTTCGTCATTGATTAACCGTCTCCACCGCCCCAAGCGGCCTGGACTTTGAGGAGCGCAGCACGCGCCGCCTTCATGGCGACGGGCTTGGCCCCTTTGACCAGTTCCGCATCCAGAGCCGCCGCCACCATGTGCGCGGCCGCAAACGACCGCGGCAGCCGCAGCGCCAAATATTGAGCCGTATCATCGCGCAAGAGAATGAATTGTTCGCGACAAACCCGGCGCAAAACCACCTCCATCAGCGCCTGATCCGGCTCTTGGAGGCGGGCGACTGCCAGGGATTTCAGCCGGGAGGCGAGATCGGGGACGGTCACCGGCCATGAGCCGGGTGGCGTCTCGCCTACCAGAAGCACCGCGCCGCCCTCGTTCCGGGCCATGTCGAGCAGCCGCCAGAGCATGGCTTCGTTGCGCGGCCCGTCGGCGTCGTCGATGACCAGCCGGCCGTCGCTCTCCCGGAAAAGCGCCGCCGCCTGGTCCGGCTCGGCGTCCGCTCGCAAGAGCCGGGCGCCGGCTTCGAGCGCCCAGGCGAGGGCCAAATGCGTCTTGCCCGATCCGGCCGGGCCGACCAGCGCCAGCGCCCCGTTGGGCCAAGCGCGCCAGTGCGTCAGCAGATCGGCGGCGTCGCGATTGGCCTCCGTCACCACCAGCGTGTCGGGCGAGCGCTCGCCCATGCGGAACTCGAACAGGCGCGGCTGTTGCGCCGCGCTCACCGCCCGGCGACGCGCAGGGTGGGCCCTTGCGCGGTGTCGGCGAGGGTAACGCCGCGCCGCGCCAGTTCAGCTTCCAGCTGCGCGCGCTCACCCACGAACGAGAACGAGACGAGCGCGCCTTGACGGCCCACCGCCTCGATGCGGATTTCGGAGATGAGCGTCGCGGCCGAAGCCTCGAGCGCATCCTTGATCTGCTCCCACTGCGCCTGCTCGCTATAGAGCGCCGAGGCCGAGATGCGCCCGCGCTGACCTGCGCCGGTGGCGACACGCGCTTTCCACTCGTTCTGAATGCGCGCCGTCGCCTGATCGGCAAGCGACACAAGCGCCGCGCGGATCGCGGTGTCGCCATCGATGCGCGAGACCACCTCGCCGCGATCGCGGCGTGCGTTGGGATCAACTTCCACCAGCGCCGCCGTCACCGTTCCGCCTTGCACGCGCAGGGTTGCATAGAGCGCAGACGCGGCAGCGGCGGCTTGCGCAGCGCCTGAAGCCGCATTCCAAGCCGGCCCCCCCTGCAGGCCTTCCGGCGCAACAGCGAATGGCACCAGCTCGTCGCCAAAGCCGCCTTGCACCCACACTTCGCGCCAAAGCGCCGCTGTATCGGACGAGACGCCATCGGCGATCACAGGCACAACCAACACTGGCGCTGTGCGCGTATCGACGACGGTCAGCCCTTGTTGGCGCAGCAGCCCGCGGATGCTGCTCGGATCGAAGCGCACGGTGAGCCGCCCGATGTAGCGCGTACCCGAACGGCGCTCTTCTTCGACGTCAACGCTCAACACCAACGCTTCGAGAGCCGCGCCCTGCGCAACCGGCATGCCGCGCCGAACCAATTCGTCCGGCACGGTGAGCCGGCGAACGAGACGCTCAAATCCGCGCTGCTGCGCGGCGGCGAAGCCCGCTTGTTGCGCAGCCGAGGCGTTTGCGGCGCTCTGATCGACGTAAATGCCGGAGACGGCGTAGACATTGTCGCGCGTCTGGGCGCTTGCGAGGCTGGGCGTGAACGCGCACAAGGCCGCCAAGAATAGCGCGGCGACGGCGGCCAGGGGCGAGCCCAAAGGCATATTTCTCATGCTGAAACCTCGTTGCGGGAGCGCTAGCACCCTAACCGGCGCGGAATCGCCTATCAATGTGGCGGCTTCGGGACTCATCACGTGACCAATAATCCAAACGGAACCAACGGCCTGACCTACGCCCAAGCGGGTGTGGATATCGACGAGGGCGAGCGCCTGGTCGATTTGATCAAGCCGGCGGCGAAATCCACAGCCCGACCGGGCGCGGAAGCGGCTCTGGGCGGATTCGCCGCCGTGTTCGATCCCAAGGCCGCAGGCTTCAAGGATCCGATCTTTCTGGCCACCACGGACGGCGTCGGCACCAAGCTCAAAATCGCCATCGAGAGCGGCCGGCACGAGACGGTCGGCATCGATCTCGTCGCCATGTGCGTGAACGACCTCTCCGCCCAGGGCGCCGAGCCGCTGATGTTTCTGGACTATTACGCCACCGGCAAATTGAACGCCGAGGAAGCAGCGAAAGTCGTGGGCGGCATCGCCGAAGGCTGCCGCCAAGCGGGCGCAGCACTCGCAGGCGGTGAGACGGCGGAAATGCCGGGCATGTACGCCAAGGGCGACTACGACCTCGCCGGCTTTTCCGTGGGCGCCGCCGAACGCGGCACGCTTTTGCCGCGCGTCCATGAGATGCAAGCGGGCGATGTGATCATCGGCATTGCGTCGAGCGGCCCGCACTCGAACGGCTATTCGCTGGTGCGCAAAATCGTCGAGCGCTCCGGGCTGGCTTGGGATGCGCCTGCGCCATTCGCGCATGGCCAAACGCTAGCCGGAGCGCTGCTGACGCCGACGCGGATTTACGCCAAGGCGCTAAAGCCGGTGTTTGCCGCCAAGCTGGCAAAGGGCGCCGCACACATCACCGGCGGCGGCTTGGTCGAAAACACGCCGCGCGCGCTGCCCGATCATCTCGCTGCTGAATTCGATTGGAACGCATGGACACGACCTGCCGTGTTCGAGTGGCTGCAATCGACCGGCGGCGTGCCGGAAGAAGATATGCGCCGTACCTTCAACCTCGGCGTCGGTATGATCCTGATCGTGGCGGCTAAGAAGGCCGACGATGTCGTCGCGATGTTGAACAGCGCAGGCGAGCAAGCCTTCAAGATCGGCACACTGAAAACACAGTGAAGGCGATCACCCCCATCCGTCATCCTGGGGCGCGCGGAGCTCGAGCCCAGGATCCAGGGGCAAACGCACAGTCGGTGGCCCCTGGATCCTGGGCTCTTCGCTTCGCGAAGCCCCAGGATGACGAGGGTACGGCATGACGAAGAAACGCGTCGCCGTTTTGATCTCCGGGCGCGGCACGAATCTGCAAGCGTTGCTCGACGCTGAGCAGGACGCCTACGAGATCGTCGCGGTAATCTCGAATATCCCCGGCGCACCCGGCCTTGATCGCGCGCGCGCGGCCAATATCGACGCGCTGGCCCTCGATCACAAACCCTTCGGCAAAGACCGCGAAGCGTTCGAGCGCGAGCTCAACGACCTGCTGCAAGCGCGCGCGATCGACCTCATCGCCCTCGCCGGCTTCATGCGCGTGCTGACACCCTATTTCGTCAACGCCTGGCAAGGGCGGTTAGTGAACATTCACCCCTCGCTCCTGCCGAAATATCCCGGCACGAAAACGCATGAGCGCGCGCTCGCGGCGGGGGAGAGCGAGCACGGCTGCAGCGTGCATCTCGTCACCGAAGAGATCGACGCCGGCCGCATCCTCGGTCAAGCGCGGATGCCGATCCACACTGACGACACGCCAGAAACGCTGGCCGAACGCGTGCTGGCGTTGGAGCACGATCTCTATCCGCGCTGCCTCGCCGATTACGCGCGCACGCTCTAGTCGGAGCGCGCGTCATGCGGGCCTGAAGGCCCGCGGTCCTTAGTCGTTTGCGGCTTCCGGCTTCGGCAGCTTTGCCGCAATCGTCGCGATAGCGGCGGTCAGCAGCGCGAGGTCGTCGCCATAGCCAAGCACCGGCACGAAATCGGCGACCACGTCTGTCGGCACGATCAGATAGCCGAGCACGCCGATGCACAAGCCCTTCACCCAGATCGGCGTCTGCGGATCGCGCAGCAGCGCGTGAATTTGCTTGGCCGCATCGATCAATTTCTCGAGCCCGGCGATTGCGCCGAGCTTGGATTTGAAAGCGCCTTCTGAGTAGGCACTCGCGTGTTCAGTCATCACCGACTCCGATATTCACGCCTAAAGCTAATCACAATCAGCGCCAGCGCACGCTGGAAATGCAGATGCCGCGAGTATCTCGCAGTCTCGAGGGCCCGTCATGGTTCCGCCCTGTTTCGCGCCCACCGACCGTTAGAGGGTTCGTTATGCATATTCCAACACCACACGCCACGCGCCGCGGCTTACTTCTCGGCGCTTTCGCCGCTGTAGCGACACCGGCATTCGCTGACGCGACCCCAGGCTTGACCTTCTTGGTTCTCGGCGACTGGGGCGATCCGCACGAAGATGTGCAACGCGGCGTCGCCCGCGCAATGGGCGATGTGGCGCAGCGCATGCGGAGTTCGTTCGTCATCTCGACCGGCGACAACTTCTACAATAACGGGGTTCGCTCGATTCACGATCCGCAGTGGCAAGCGACGTACGAGGACATTTACACCGCGCCGTCCTTACAGACGCCCTGGTATGTGGTGCTCGGCAATCACGACTATAACGGCTCGCCCAGCGCCGAGGTTGACTACACCCAGGTCAGCGCACGCTGGCGCATGCCAGCGCGCTACTGGCGCCAAGACATGACGCTGCCCGATACGACGCGCGCTGCGTTCTTCTTCATCGACACAACGCCAATCAACCACCTCGTCGGCCTGCGCGCCGTTGTCCCGCAGGCGGATTTCGGCGCGCGCGATCAGGTCATGTGGCTCGAACGCGAACTCGCGGCCTGCACGGCGCCCTGGAAGATCGTGGTTGGCCATCACCCGATCTTTTCCAGCGGCCAACACGGCCGCTCCGCCGGCGTCGCCGAACACGTGCGCCCCTTGCTCGAACGCTACGGCGTCCAGGCTTATCTCAACGGCCATGATCACGATTTGGAGCACCTGAGCGCGGGCGGTGTCGCCTACATCTGCTCCGGCTCGGGCTCAGAGGCCCGTGATATGCGGGCGGCCGTGTCTCAATCTCGCTTCGCAATGGCGCGCGCCGGTTTCGTCGGCTGCACGCTGACGCGCGATGCGTTAGATGTGTCGTTCTTTAACAGCAGCGGCGCTTCAGAGTACGTGGCCACCATCCCGCGAGCGTAGCGTCCGTTTCCGGCGGGACGCGGCGGCGGCGGCGTCCTATATCTCCGCCACAGGAGACCGCCACATGGCTGAACGCGACTACGTGCTCGGCACGCATGACGACGAGATTTACCGGCTGGGCTACCAGCATCGCGTCTGGCGCCCGCGCGCGCTCGATGCCTGGGCGCGCACCAGGATCGGCGATGGCGCCAAGGTGATCGACTTCGGCGCGGGACCGGGCTTTGCGACCATGGACCTGGCCGAAATGGTCGGACCGCGCGGCGAGGTGCATGCGCTCGAACGCTCACGCCGCTTCCTCGACACGCTGGAAGCGCAAGCCAAGGCGCGTGGATTCACTCAAGTCAAAGCCCACGAGGTCGACGTGATGACGGACGCGATCCCCGTCAGCGGCGCGGACGCGGCTTGGGCGCGCTGGATCTTTGCGTTCCTGCCGCGCCCGAAAGAGGCGCTGAAGAAGTTGGTCGATGCGCTGAAGCCGGGCGGGACGCTCGTGTTCCACGAATACATCGACTATCAGACCTGGAAGCTCGCGCCGCCAGCACCGAACTTCGAAAAGTTCGTGGACGAGGTCTCGGCCAATTGGCGCGCTTCTGGCGGAGAGCCCGATATCGCGCGCCACTTGCCGGCTTGGCTCACGGAGATGGGCCTGAAGGTGGAGAGCCTGAAGCCCTACGTCGATGTCGTCTCGAAGGACGACAATGTCTGGCGTTGGCCGATCGGCTTCTTCGACATCCACATCGACCGGCTCTTGGAACTCAACCGCATTACGCCGGAACTGGCCAAGGACATGCGCAACGAGTTCGCGCGCGTCAGCGAACAACCCGGCACGTTGATGGTGACGCCGCTCGTGCTCGAAATCATCGCGCGAAAGTAGCTGGCGGATTTTGAAACCCAGGCGTAGCGTTTCGTTGCTCACTGACGGAGGCGCGCAATGGCAGACAAAAAAGGCGGCGGCTCAATGCCGAAGCAAACCGGTACGACTCAAAAGGGCGCAGCGGCGCCAGGCAAGGGCACGCCCGCGGCGAAGCCCGGCCCCAAAGGCGGCAAGAAGTGAAATTGAAAACGGGCGCTCCTCACAGAGCGCCCGTTCGGATTTCTGACGTTTGAGCTAGCTCAGCCGACGATCTCTTGGTCGTTGAAGAAAAACGCGATCTCGCGCTCGGCGTTTTCGAGGCTGTCGGAGCCGTGCACCGAATTGGCTTCGATCGATTCAGCGAACTGCTTGCGGATCGTGCCGTCGGCGGCGTTGGCGGGGTTGGTGGCGCCCATCACGTCGCGATAATTGGCGACAGCGTTCTCGCCTTCGAGAACCTGAACCACCACCGGGCCGGAGATCATAAAGTTAACGAGGTCGCGGAAGAACGGACGCTCCTTGTGGACCGCATAGAAGCCCTCGGCTTGGCCCTCAGAGAGCAGCATGCGCTTTTGGGCGATGATGCGCAGGCCGGACTTTTCGATCACGGCGTTGATCGCGCCGGTCAAATTACGCTTGGTCGCGTCCGGCTTGATGATCGAGAAAGTGCGTTCGACGGCCATGTGATCCCTGGGCTCCGCTTGAATTGGGAGCGGGGTCTATAGCCGTGCGCGTAAGCCCCGCCAAGTGCGATAGAGTCGCCAGACATCGCTATCTGGCGCCCTATTCCGCGGTGTCGCGAATTGTTCACCTCTGAGGCGTGCGCCTCAGAAGCAGCGCATCGACCCGACGATCCCGTTCGTGCCGACCATGATGTTCAGACGCTCCGCGCTGAAATCCATGGTGACGGCCATGTCCGGCGTGATCACCCGCGTGCCTTGCGGCAACGTCGCGCGATCAATCTGATCGGCGCGTGTGCCGATCAGATGCTGGAAGCGGGCGATGCCGCAAGTATCGACCTGGGTGGCGTCTTCAGGATTGTCAGGCGGCGTAGCAGGCGGTGTCGCGCACGCTGACGCGAGCACCGCCAACCCGGCAATGAGCCAAGCACGCATCAATAGCACTCGATCGAGGTGATGACGCCCTGCGCATCCGTGATGAAGTTGATGCGATCGGCGCGGAAGTCCTGAGTCACCACCGAGTCCGGCATGATCACGCGATGCGTGACCGTATCCGCCGGCAACTGAATAGCGGCGATGTTGGAGCCGATCATGGCCGAATACGAGCGCGCGCCGCACGTATCTTGCGCGGTGGCTTCAGCGGCGGTCTGGGGACCAGTTGGCGTTTCGACCACGGGGGCCTCCGACGGGGTTTCGGCGGGCGGCGCGCACGCGGCGGCGAGCAGCGCCAAGGACATGAGAGATGCGCGGATCATTAGTAGCACTCCAGAGCAGTGATGCGGTCATTCGCGTCGAGAATGACGTTCAAGCGTTCGCGGCGTAGATCGTCCGTGACGGCGTCGCCTGGTCGGATAACGCGCGAGCCTGTAGGCGGCGCCCAATCGCCGATCTGCGTTCCAAGGCGGGCTTGGTGCGACGCCGCGTTGCAGGCATCTTCGCGGGGCACGAGCGGGCTTGTGCCTTGGCGCTCGTAGTCCGCTCCAATGCGCTCAAGATCGCGGTTGGTCGGCGGCACAGTTTCGCACGCCGCTAGCGCCAGCGCCGCCACTGCCGCCATCACACTGCGGATCATGCCTGCTTCTCCCATTTCCCAGCCGCGCTCTCGCGCCAATAGGAGGCGACGATGCCGTTCTCTTTGGCGTCTTTCCAGCGCGATCGGGCCGAAACCAAGGCGCCTTCGTCGCGGCCGTCAAAAACCAGACAAGCCCGCTCGAATTCGGCGATGTCGCCAGCCTCCGCGCCGTCGAGGAGAAAGAGCACCTGGGCGCCGTTCGGGTTGGCCGCGCTGGTGGTCAGCAGCACGGGCTGCCGCGCCGCCTCCACGCCGGCCGCGCCCTCGATCGCATGCGGCACGAAACTGTCCTCGCGAAAGGTCCAGAGCCCCGTATCGAGCGCGTCCAGCCGTTCTTGCGAGCCGCCCCGCACCAGCGCCCGCCAGCCGCGCTGCAGGCACTTCTCCAACAACGGCCCCAGCGCCCGCTCCAACTCACTGCGCTCCAGGTGGTAGAACCAAAGTTCAGCCATCAGTCTTCGTAGCGATTGGCGATTAGCCTGTTCAACAACCGAACGCCGTATCCCGTCGCCCAAGCCGGTGAGAGCGGATCTTCATACGGGCCGGACTTCCAGGCGGTGCCGGCGATATCGAGGTGGGCCCAAGGCGTGCCATCCTTGATGAAGCGCTTCACGAACTGCGCGCCCACGATCGAGCCCGCAACCGGCTTGCCGGCGATGTTCTTCATATCGGCGTTGGGCGTATCAATCAGCTTGTCATAGGCGGCGCCGAGCGGCAGGCGCCACACCGCTTCGCCTTCGGCCGTACCCGCCGCGATGATGGCTTGCGCCAAATCCTCGTCATTCGAGAACAAACCTGCGTGCTCATTCCCAAGCGCCACGATCACCGCCCCCGTCAGCGTCGCCAGATCGATCACCGCGCTCGGGTCATATTTGTCCTGCGCGTACCAGACCGCGTCGGCCAGAATGAGACGGCCTTCGGCGTCGGTGTTCAGCACTTCGATGGTTTGGCCAGACATCGTCGTCACGATGTCGCCCGGACGCTGCGCGTTCGAGCCCGGCATGTTTTCCACCAAAGCTACGATGCCAACGACATTCGCCTTCGCCTTGCGCAAAGCGATCGCCTTCATCAGGCCCGCGACAGCGGCCGCGCCACCCATGTCGCCCTTCATTTCATCCATGCCGCCGGGCGGCTTGATCGAGATGCCGCCGGTGTCGAACGTGACGCCTTTGCCGACCAATGCGAGCGGTTTGGCCTTCTTCTGCGCCGAGCCGTTCCAACGCATCGCCACCAGATAGCCAGGCCGCGCGCTGCCTTGCGCCACGCCCAACAGGGCGCCCATGCCCAATTTTTCCATCTGCACGGTGTCGAGCACATCGACGTCGACGCCGAGCGTCTCCAGATCACGCAGACGTTCGGCGAAGCTTTGGGGATAGAGCACATTCGGCGGCTCGCTCACGAGATCGCGCGCGAAGAAGACGCCTTCGACGATCGCCTCGTCCAGTTCGGCGCGCGCGCGCGCGGCGGCGGGGCCATCCATGGAGATTTCAACAGCGTTCAACGTCGGCTTTTGGTCGGGCTTCAGCTTGGTGCGATAAGTATCGAAACGATAGGTCGCCAACCGGGCGCCCATGGCGGCGTGCGCGCCGGCTTCCGCCTTGGTGACGGCCGGCAAACTATCCGGTTGCAAAACGAGTTTTTCCGCACCCGATGTCAGCGTCCGCTTCACGGCGTGGCCGGCCCAGCGCTCCACCGCCATGCCGTCCGCAGCATCAGCCTTGCCGAGGCCGATCACGAGTACGCGGGCGAAATCGACCCCATCTGGCGCCAGCACGTCCACCACTTGGCCCGCACCGCCCTTAAAATTGGCGGCATTGGCCGCCTTTCCGATGCGCCCATTGGAGGCCGCGTCGAGCGCCTTGCCGGCTTCCAGCAGTTCGCCGCCCTCGGTCGCCATAACCGCCACAACGTCGCCGCCACCGGCGGTCACAAATCGAATGTCCATAAAGTCCTCTGGGCTTGGCCCTCTGGGAGGTTGGGCTGAACGTGGGCTGGCCCGCTTCAACCTGGGTCGTGGCAGTGGTAGCCATGCCCGAAGCAATTGAAAAGCTGAGCGCGGCGGTTAGGGAAGCGGGCGCGACCGCCGAACGCAAGTCAAAGGGACACGATGAACACCATTTCGGCCTACGTGTTCCGGCAGGCCCTGGGCCCGCTTCTGGCGATCCTGGGTGCTTTGGCGGCGATCGCCATCCTCACTCAGGGCCTCAACCAACTCGATATCATCATCACCAACCGCCGGGCGGGCTTCGCCTTCGCCTGGGTGACACTTTTGGCGCTGCCGCAACTGATCTCGCTGGTCATGCCGGTCGCGGTGTTTATCGCCGTGGTCTACGCGCTCAACCGCATGCAATCCGAGAGCGAGGTCGCCGTGCTTTACGGCGCCGGCGTTTCGCGCCAACGCATCGCGCGCCCGATCGTGCAACTCGCCGTGCTGGCCGCACTCGTCCACCTCACCATCAATGTCATCGTTCAGCCGTGGGCGTTCGAGGAGAGGCGCAAAACCTTTTATGATTTACGCACCGACATCGCCTCCAGCCTGATTGAAGAGGGTTCGTTCACCTATCCGAGCGAGGACCTAACTCTCTACGCGCGCGAACGCGGCGGCGGCGGCGAACTCCGCGACCTTCTCATCAACGACGCGCGCCCCGAATACCCAATCACCTACACCGCCCGTGCCGGCGCCATCGCCACTGTCGACGGTCGCCCGGCCATCGTCATGCGCGACGGCCAAGTTCAGCGCCAAGTCGCCGACGGCACCGTCGATGTGCTCGATTTCGACCGCTACGTCTTGCAGATCGAAGGCGCGATGGAAGAGCCGGAATATTTCTATCTAAAGGCCTCAGACCGCACGCTGCATCAATTGCTGATGCCCGACATGACGGCGCACTATGACATCGGCACTATCGATCGGCTGCAGGCGGAGGCGCATGCGCGGCTATCTTCGCCAATGCTCAGCATTGCACTCGCCATGATCGCGCTGGTGAGCGTGCTCAGTGGCGAATTCAGCCGACGCGGATATAGCCGCCGCATCATGATCGGCGCAGTGATTGCGCTTGTCGTGCGCGTGCTTTCACTCGTCATCGCGGCTGAAGCGATCGGCGATCCACGGTTGAACGTGGTGCAATATCTGTTGCCGATTGGCGTGATCCTCGCCGCCGGCGCGATGCTGGGCGGCAAGGCGTCGCGGCGCAAGCGCCAATCGGATGGCCCCTCCGTTCTGGCAGAGGCCTAAGCCATGGGATTTATCTTCTCCAGGCTTGGCCGCTACTTGATCGCGCGCGTGGCGGTTGGTCTTTTCATTGCGCTCTTCGCCGTTCTCGCCTCGATCCTGTTGATTGATCTTGTCGAGCAGATGCGCACGGTCGGCACGCGCGCCGACATTACGCTCTGGGACGCCATCCGGCTGACGCTGCTCAAGACGCCCATGCTGATCGAGCAGACCCTACCGTTCGTGGTGCTGGCCGGCGTGATGATGTCGATCATTGGTCTCAATCGATCCGGCGAGTTGGTGGCGATGCGCGCCTCCGGCGTATCGGCCTGGCGCTTTCTTGCGCCGGCGGTTTTCGTCGGCGTCGTGGTCGGCGTATTCACGATCACCACGCTCAACCCCATGGGCGCGTACTTCTTCAGCACGTTCGAGAATGAGCGCGACGACGAACTTTCGCGCGCCAGCGATCGCGCCAATGCCGGAATTTGGATCCGCCAGGGCGACGAAGAAGGCCAGGTCGTTATCCACGCCGAGTCCGTCGACGCGAATGGCTCGAGCTTGCAGCGGGCCACCTTCATGTTCTTCGAGGAGCAACAGGACACATTACGCTTCACGCGCCGCATCTTCGCCGAGCGCGCGGTGCTGCGGCCGGGCTTCTGGCAACTGGCCGAGCTTATCGAGGCGACACCAGGTGGCCGGCCGGTGCGACACGCCAATCTGGCTATCCCCACAAGCCTCGACGCCACAGAAATGATCGATCGGTTTGTGACACCGGCGTCATTGTCCTTTTGGCAGCTGCCGACCTTTATCCGAGAGGCGCGCCGGGCCGGGTTCGCGCCGACACGGTACGAGTTGAAGTGGCAGAGCCTTCTGGCCTACCCGCTGCTTCTAGCCGCGATGGCTGCCTTGGGTGCGGCGTTTTCCCTCCAGCTGCAGCGACTCGGCAACCTCGCCCAATGGGGTGCGGCGGGGGTCGGGATCGGGCTTTTTCTCTTCTTCTACAGCCAGCTCGCCGGCGCTTTCGCCATGACCCAGACGGTCCCAGCGGCGGTCGCGGCCTGGAGCGCGCCGTTTGCCGGCATGTTCATAGCGCTCGCCCTGGTCGCGTTCCTCGAAGACGGCTAACCGGACACACCTGCGGAAGAGATTCCCCCGGACGGTCCCTGGCCCTGGACGCCTTATGCGCCAGACGGTTAGGTAGGTCTCGGGGAGTCGATCAGAGGGATTGAATGCGCCGTTCGGGGGAGATGGCCGATCGCTCGGCTGAACGTGCGCCGTTCGGCTGGGCAGCGCTTGCGGCGGCTCTTGCGGTCACCGTCAGCCCGACTGCGCTTGCGCAAACCCAGCCCATCACCGCACCGGCAGAAGATCGCACCGACCGCGTGCTCCTCGAAGCCGATCAGCTGATCGACGATCAGCTTGCCCGCACCATTACCGCCGAGGGCAATGTCAACGTCCGCTATCAAGGCCGCACGCTGCGCGCCGACCGCTTAGTCTACGATCTAAACACCGGCGCCATTCGCGCCGTCGGCAATGTCGAAATCGCGCTCGAGGACGGCTCCGTCACTTACGCTGACGAGATCGAAGCCGACGAAGCGATGAATGTCGGCGCCGCGACGGAATTGCGCGCGCGCCTCGGCGAGACCGGCACGCTCGCGGCGCGCCAAGCGCTCCGCCACGGCGAGAACGAGAGCGAACTTCGCAACGTCATCTATACAAGCTGTCCGATCTGCACGACCAGCGATCGTCCGCCGACGTGGAGCTTGCGCGCACGCCGCGCGATCCAGGATCGCGAGAGCCGCACGATCTCGTACCAAGGCGCCGTGCTCGAAATCGCCGGCGTGCCGGTGCTCTATCTGCCGTACATGGCGCACCCCGATCCAAGCGTCGGCCGCGCGTCGGGTTTCCTGCCGCCGGACATCGGCCGCAACCGCCGTCTCGGCACGTTTTATGAGCAGCCCTATTATTGGGCGATATCGCCATCGCAGGATCTCACCGCGTCGCTACGGGTGCACGGCAACGTCAACCCCTTGATCGGGCTTGAGTATCGCAAGCGCTTCTGGTCGGGGATTCTGCAGATCGACACCACACTCACGCAAGAGCAGGTGTTCGACACTGACGGCACGCGGTTCGGCGAGGATCTTTTCCGCTATAGCGCCTTTGCCGAAGGCCTTTTCGACATCAACGATGATTGGCAGTGGGGCTTCGGCATCGAACGCACCTACGACGACCAATACCTTCGCCGGTATGACATCGAGGGCGCTGGCGAGCGCCGCGGCCCTTACATCGGCCACGAGACGCGTCTGATCAGCCAGTTGTTCGGCATCGGCCAGACGCAGCACTCGTACGCGTCGGTCGCCTTCGTCGGCTTCCAAGGATTGCGCGAGGAGGACACCTCCGACCTGCTGCCGCTCATCCTGCCCTACGCGCAGACGGACCACGTGTTTGGCATGCCGGTCCTTGGCGGCCAGGTGCGAGTGGCCACCAACACCGTGGCGCTTCTGCGCGACGACAATCCCGCCACCGTAGATTTCGAAGGCAGCGACGCGCGCTTCTCCACTGGCGCCACTTGGCGGCGCGACATGATCTTCGGCCCGGGCATGGTTTTAAGCCCGTTCGCGCAAGTGCGCGGCGACGTCTTCCATGTCGAAACCACGCCTGACGATTTTGAGACGTTCGGACGCGGGCTTGGCTTAGCGGGCGCCGAGATCAGCTGGCCATTCATGCGCCCTGGCGAACGCTTCGACCTGATCGTCGAGCCGGTGGTGATGGCGGCATGGGCCTCGGACAATGCCGAAGACCCGCGCATTCGCAACGAGGACAGCCTCGCCTTCGAGCTGGACGATTCCAACCTCTTCCGCCCCAACGGCGCGCCGAACTATGACCTTTGGGAGCCGGGCGGACGGGTCAGCGCTGGAGTCCGCGCCGTCGCGCGCGCCCGCACGGGCGAAAGCGCCTCGCTGCTGTTCGGACGCCGCTGGCGTGAGGAACAGGCCGATGGCTTCACGCCTGCCAACAATCTGGCCGGCGAAAGCTCAGATTGGGTGGGCGCCGCCCAGGTGGATTTCGGCTCCCGACTGGGCGCCGAAGCCCGTTTCCGCATGGCCGACGACACCTTCGACCTCCAGCGGATCGACCTGGGCGTCCGGGCCGCGGCTGGCCGGTTCAGCGTTTCCGCGCGGTATTTCAACCTCGACGAATCAATTGCCGCCTTCGGTGCGCCCACCGAGGAACTGACCGCCGCCGTAGGCGTCGACCTCGCCCGCGGCTGGCGTGCGCAGTTCGGAGTGACCCGCGACCTAGATTCAGACATAAATCTGCGCCAGGAAATCCGCGCGATTTATGAGGACGACTGCACGTTCCTCGAGATTGCATACACCCGCTCGGAAACGCAGCGGGGCACAATTGGCCCTGATGAGGGCCTTCAGATCCGGATCGGGCTACGCTCGCTTGGGGTGTTCGGCGGGAGCTGAGGCGGAGCAAATGATGAGCGTGAAACAGTTTCTTGCAGCGGCGGCTCTGGCAGCCGCCCTGGCCGGCCCCGGCTCGCCAGCGGCTGCCCAGTCGGCCGAAGGCGTGGCGGCCATCGTCAATGATCGGGTGATCTCGACGTTCGACGTGCGCCAGCGCGCCGCCTTGCTGACGATGTCCGCCGGCATCGAGCCGACGCCGGAACTCGAGCAGCGCGTGCGCGCGCAAGCCCTTCGCGATTTGATCGACGAGACGCTGCAATTGCAGGAGACCGCGCAGTTCGAGATCGCGGTCGGTGCGCCTGAGATTGATCGCCGCGTGGAAGAAATCGCCCGTCAGAATGAAACCGACGTGCCTACGCTGACCGCTCAGTTGGCCTCCCGCGGCGTTTCAATTTCCACTCTTCGATCTCAGATCGAGGCCGACATCGCCTGGAACCGGCTCATCGGCGGGCTTTACGGATCGCGCCTGCGCATCTCGGATGCGGAGGTGACCGCGACCCAGGAGCGGATCGCAGCCAACCTCACGCGATCGCAGTATCAGTTGTCCGAAATATTCCTTCCCGCGGAAAACGAGCGCGAGTTTACGGAAATGGAGCAAGGCGCTCTTCGCCTGCTGCAGGAAATGCAACGTGGGGCGCCGTTCCCGTTGGTGGCGCGGCAATTCTCGCGCGCGCCGTCCGCCGCCGCGGGCGGCGATGTCGGTTGGATCGCCTCCAACGAACTCGCACCAGAGCTGCAACCAATCGCTGAACGGCTGCAAGCCGGCCAAGTCTCAATGCCTATCCGCACGCCGACGGGCGTTTACATTATCGCCGTGCGCGATCGCCGCGAAGGCGGGACCGCCGGAGCGTCCTCGCGTGTGTTGCTGTATCAAGTCACAGCGCCCGCGGCACGCCAAGCTGATCTCGAACGCGTGCGACGCCGCGAAGAAGGCTGCACCAACATTGAACGCCAAATCGCCAACATCCAGGGCGCCGCCTTCACTGACCTCGGCCAAACTGCGGAATCCGAACTGTCCGAAGCGATCCGTGGTCGCATAGCCGGCGTCGCTGCCAATCGAGCTTCTCCCGTCGTAGTCAATGGCGACCAGGCGGACATGATCATCGTTTGCGCGCGCGAAACCGGTGGTGGCGGCGTTCCCGACCGAAACGAAATAGAAGCGCGTCTGCGCGAGCAGGAAATGGACATGCTGGCGCAACGCCACCTGCGCAACGTGCGCCGGGAAGCGACCATCATTAGCCGCCAATAGATGTCATGAAGCCGCTCGCCGTTTCGATGGGCGATCCCGCTGGGATCGGCCTCGAACTGGCGGCGCGCGTGTGGGCGGAACGCAACGCGTCCACACCGCCATTCTTCCTCGTCGGCGACGCGGGCGCATTCTCGCGCGCCTGCGAGCGCTTAGGCGTCTCCCTACCCACGCTCAACGTCGTTCCGCGCGCAGAGGACGTGAGCAGCGGCGATGCACTCTGCGTACTCGATACGCCGCTGGCGATTGAGGAAACGCCGGGCGAGCCGGACCCGGTCAATGCCGACGCTACAATCAACGCGATAGAGCACGGCGTCGCGGCCGTGCGCGCGGGCGCCGCTTCAGCGCTGGTGACGCTGCCAATCGCCAAGTCCGTACTGCACAGCGCCAACTTCGGCTTCCCCGGTCACACCGAATTCATTGCGCACCTTACCAAGGACGATCTTTGGCCGCAGGCGCGCGGGCCGGTGATGATGCTGGCGGGGCCTTCATTGAAGGTAGCACTCGCCACTATCCACACGCCGCTAGCGCACGTGCCGGCCAAGCTCGACCGGCTGTCGCTCGTCCAGACCGGCCGTGTCGTCGCTGAAGCGCTGCGCCGCGATTTCGGGATCGAGCATCCGCGCATCGCGCTTTGCGGGCTCAACCCGCACGCCGGCGAAGGCGGAACCATCGGCCGCGAAGAAATCGACATCATCAATCCCGCCGCCGGCGTTCTTCGCACCGAAGGCTGGCGCATCACCGACGCGCAATCGGCGGACGCGCTCTTTCACGATGCGGCCCGCGAGAACTACGACGCTGTCATCGCGCTTTACCACGACCAGGGGCTCATCCCGATCAAAACGCTCCACTTCTGGGACGCCGTAAACGTCACGCTAGGCCTGCCGATCGTGCGCACCTCGCCCGATCACGGCACCGGTTTCGACATCGCGGGCAAAGGCGTCGCGCGCACCGATAGCTTCCGCGCCGCGCTCAATCTTGCTTGGGACATGGCGCAGCGCCGCGCGCGCGCATGAATGCCGACGATCTGCCGACGCTGAGAGACGAACTCGAAGCGCACGGCCTCTGGGCCAATAAGGGCCTCGGCCAACATTTCCTGCTCGATCTCAACATAACGCGCCGCATCGCCAAGACCGCGGGTGACCTCAAAGGCAAACACGTTATCGAAGTTGGCCCGGGGCCAGGCGGCCTTACGCGCGCGCTGCTCGAAGCCGGCGCGCATGTGATTGCGATCGAAAAAGACGCGCGTTTCTTGCCGCTCCTTGAGCCCCTGGTGGAGTGGAGCGAGGGACGGCTCACCATCATTCATGGCGACGCGCTGGAGACGGATGAAGAGGCGCTTCTTCATGAACCGCAGGCGCCGGCCGGCGAGACGCCGGCGGTCCATGTCATCTCCAACTTGCCCTACAATGTCGGCACGCCGTTGCTGGTGAAATGGATCAAAGCCGGGCCGTGGCGCGGGGACATGACGCTCATGTTCCAGAAGGAAGTGGCCCAGCGCATCGTCGCCAAACCCGGCAGCGACGCATACGGGCGCCTTGCCGTGCTGGCGCAAGCGCGCTGCCATGCGCGGCTCGAGTTCACAGTACCCGCGCGCGCCTTCACGCCACCGCCGAAGATCGCATCGGCCATCGTCACGCTGAAAGATCGCGCCGATCCCTATCCGCACCTCGATACGCTGGAGCGGGTCACCGCCGCGGCCTTTGGACAACGGCGCAAGATGCTGCGTTCTGCGCTGCGCGCGCTGACGCCGGATGCAGAGGGGCTGCTGCGCGACGCCGGATTAGAACCGACAGCGCGCGCCGAAGAAATCGATCAAGCCGGCTTTCGCAAGCTTACCGAGGCTTGGCGCGCGCGCGCGGTTTAGCGTCGACGCAGCGAGCCTGACCAAAGGATCGACGGGCCGCCGATAATGCCGACGAAAAAGCCGATATCGTAAATGACGCCGCCGCCCTCCTGGTACATGCGCGGCGCCCATGGCAGCGCTCCGCTGGCGAACTCATTGATGGCTGACACAAGCAGCGTCAGCGGTGCGATCAGACCATGCCAAAATCCGAGCAAAAGCAACGCGACGCCGCCCGACTCCGCCGCCTGTTGGGAATCACCCGAACCGGCCGCACAGGCGCCTAGACCCAAGGCCAACACCGCAACGGCGGCATATTTGCCAATCTGATTTCGCCCAAGAGCAAGCTTACGCGGCGCGATATGATCGAACATGGATGGTCTCCCCCTCCGCGACGCCAACCAATGCGATCAATCAAGATTTGAGAACGCAGGGGCGCAGTGCGCGGCACATGGTAAACGAGGGGAGCGAGCGAAAGTTCCATCGGCTGGGCGATATTCAGATTCCCTTCTTCAGCCGCTCCACATGGATCTTGAGCCAGAGTTGGCGCGCGCGCTTCAGCCGCTCGGCGGCAAGGATTTGTTTGATCTGCGTCAGCGTCTGCTCGAGCAGCGTGTTGACGAGCACGTAATCGTATTCTTCCCAGTGCGAGATTTCATCCAACGAGCGCGCCATGCGCTTCTGAATAACCTCGTCGCTGTCTTCCGCACGCGCATGCAGGCGCCGCTCTAACTCCGACATAGACGGCGGCAAGATGAAAATGCCGACCACATCCAACGGCTCGGCCGCGCGCAGTGCGCGAGCGCCCTGCCAGTCGACGTCGAACAGCACGTCCTTGCCCTGAATCAGCATCGCTTCGACTGGCGCGCGCGGCGTCCCGTAATGATTGCCGAACACCAAAGCGTGCTCAAGAAACTCGCCGCGATCGGCCATTTCCTCGAACGCCTCGCGCTGCATGAATTTGTACTCGCGGCCATCCACTTCGCTCGGCCGCGCCGGGCGCGTGGTGGCGGACACCGAGAGCGACATGTTGGAATCGTCTTCCAGTAGTTTGCGCGCCAGCGTTGATTTGCCAGCGCCGCTTGGGCTCGACAGCACGAACATCAGGCCGCGCCGCGCGACGTGTTCATTCAACATTGGCGGCCTGCTCCTTGATCTGATCGACCACGGTTTTGAGGTCGAGGCCGATGCGAGTCAGTTCGAGATCGGCTGACTTTGAGCATAGCGTGTTGGCTTCGCGCGTAAGCTCCTGGCTCAAAAAATCCAGCCGCCGCCCGGCCGGCTCAGGCTTGGTGATCAGGGCGCGCAGTTCGCCCGCGTGCGCCGTCAGCCGCTCCAGCTCTTCGGCCACATCGGCACGCATTGCCGCCATCGCCGCTTCCTGCGCCACGCGTTGTGCATCGAGCTTGATCTCAGGGGCCAGCGCGTCGAGCCGTTGTTTGATCCGCTCCATGGCGGCGGCGGGGGCGGCGCCCGCTGTTCTTCGCGCGGCGGCGATTAGCCCGTCCAGCTTGTCAGCCGCGTCGCTGAAGATCGCTGCCAGCGTGCGGCCTTCCGCTTGGCGCGCTTCCGCCAAAGCGGCAAGCGCAGCGTCGAACCCCGCCAGCAATGCTGATTCAAACGCAGCGCGCTCTTCATCGCTCACCTCCGCGGCGTCTTCGCTGAGCAGCACGCCACGGATGCTCAGCAGGCCGTCCCAACGCGCCTTCTCGATCTTGCCCTCGCGCACCAAGCCTTCGCCAGCGTCGATCAAACGATCGACCAGGGCGAAGTCGACTTTCAACGGCGCGACCGAGCCCGGATCGCGGGCCAGATTGAGCGAGGCTTGCAGCGAACCGCGCTTGAACTTGGCGTTCGCAGCGGCGCGCGCTGCCGGCTCCAACGCGTCAAAGCCCTGGGGCAGGCGGAGCTTCAGATCGAGCCCACGCCCGTTGACGCTTTTGAGCTCCCACGTCCAACGCTGGCCGGCGTGGTCGCCTTCCGCGCGGGCAAAACCGGTCATGCCTGAAATGGTCATCTCGGTATTGTCGCGTATTTGTCGGCCAAGTGTCACCACCGCTTTATGCGAATCGGCGACAAGGCGTCATCGTTTGCGGACATCGGCCATGACCTTAGCCCAGTCAGTAATCACGAGCCGGCCCCGCTTTAGGTCAGGCAAGGACTTAGGGATCGCGACGTGGGCGGTCGACGCTCCTTTGCTAGCTGCGGCGCTTGCCATTGCCGGTGCGCTGTTTTTCCAGGGCGGTCTTGAGGCGCTTATCGGCGCGGCCACTGGCACACTGATCGGCGCGGGCCAGCGCAAAGGTTTAGCGACAGTGATTTCCGGAGGCTTCGCTGGCCTGTTTGTGGGCGCGATGTTCGCAGCTTTGTTTCACAGCGCCATCGTGGGGATGGTCGCAACCTTCTTCTAAGTCACGCGGCCCCGACCTTGCGGCGTTCCCGTCGGGGACGCCGCCTTTGTGTCAGCGTCCCGCGCGCTCCGCGGCCAGCCGCTCGGCCTCGATCTCACGCCAGCGGCGGACATTCGCTTGGTGCTCGGCCAAGGTCGCCGCGAACAAGTGCCCTCCCGTGCCGTCCGCGACGAAGAAGATCGCGTTCGTCGTCGCTGGGCGCGCTGTCGCCTCGAGCGAGGCGCGACCAGGGTTTGCAATCGGCGTCGGTGGCAGGCCGTCGATGCGATATGTGTTGTAGCCTGTGTCGAGGTCAATTTCGCTTTGGCGGATGGTGCGACGATTGCCCTGCGCATCGACCAAACGGCCATCGCGGCAGCGCGCGGGGAAACGCAGGCAAACGCCGTATATGATCGTCGGATCGGTTTCCAAACGCATGGGGATGCGGAGGCGATTAATAAACACGCCCGCTACCATCGGCCGTTCCGACGGAATGCCCGTCTCGCGTTCGACGATCGAGGCGAGCTTGACGAAATCCTCCACCGTCGTAATCGGCAAGCCCGGCGCGCGCTCAGCCCAAATCTCCGCCACCGCTTCATCATGCGCATCGCGCATCAGCTGCAACAAGGCCGCGCGGCTCATGCCGCGCTGGACGTGATACGTATCAGGCAGGATCGAACCTTCGGGCGGCGCCTCCGGCATATCGCCAGTCAGAACCTCGCTTTCCTCGATGATGCGCATCACGGCGCTCATCGTGATGCCTTCAGGAAAGGTGACCGCGTGCTGCAGCGCATCGCCGCTGGTCATCATCTCCACGATCTCGCGCACCGAAGCGCGCGCGGGAATTTGATATTCGCCCGCCTGCAGCACGCCACCGCCGCCATAGAGGCGATTGGCGACGCGGAAGAGGAAATCGTCGCTGATAAAGCCTTGTTCTTCGAGGTTCGCCGCGATCGCCGCACCCGAGGCGCCGCGCTCAACCATGAAGGAGCGATCTTCCGCGCTTGGGCCAGGACGGCTCAAAGCGCTTGAGAAAAAGAAAAAGGCGAAAATCACCGTCGCGGCGCCGAGCGCCAGCAGCCAGAACAGGAAAGAACCGCCGCCACCGCGGCGAGCGGGTGCGCGCGCCATTAGTCCACCGCGGTCAGGATCACAGCGGCGTTCGTGCCGCCGAACCCGAACGAATTTGACATTGCTGCTCCCACTTGCCGTTTCTTGGCTTTGTGAGGCGTCAAATCTAAGGCGGTCTCGACTGACGGATTGTCCAGATTCAGCGTCGGCGGGACGATGCCGTCACGGATCGCCAGCGCGCAGAAGATGGCTTCCACCGCGCCGGCGGCGCCGAGCAGATGGCCGATCGCGGATTTGGTCGAAGACACCGAAAGATTAGCCGCGGCGTTGCCGAACAGGCGCTCGATGGCGCGCAATTCGATCTCGTCGCCCAGCGGCGTCGAGGTGCCGTGGGTGTTGAGATAGTCGATATCGCCCGGCGTCATGTTCGCGTTCTTCAACGCCGCTTGCATGGCGCGGAAGCCGCCGTCGCCGTCTTCGGCGGGCGCGGTGATGTGATAGGCGTCGCCGGAGAGGCCATAGCCTTTGACCTCGGCGTAAATCTTCGCGCCGCGCGCCTTGGCGTGCTCGTATTCTTCCAGCACCAAGCAACCAGCGCCCTCGCCCATGACGAAGCCGTCGCGATCCTTATCGTACGGACGCGAGCCCTTCTCGGGCGCATCGTTGAAGTTGGTTGACATCGCGCGAAGGGCGCAGAAGCCCGCCATCGCCAAGCGGCACACGGCTGCCTCCGCGCCACCCGCGATCATCACATCGGCGTCGCCGAACATAATCAGCCGCGACGCATCACCCACCGCATGCGCGCCGGTCGCACACGCCGTGACCACGGCGTGATTTGGCCCACGAAAACCATGACGAATGGAAACTTGGCCGGACGCGAGATTGATCAGCGCGCTCGGGATGAAGAAGGGCGAGATTTTGCGAGGGCCGTCGCGGTCTAGGATGGTCTGGTTGGCGCCAATGGCTTCGATGCCGCCAATGCCCGAGCCGATGAGAACGCCGCTGCGATTCTTGTCCTCGTCGCTCTCGGGCATCCAGCCGCTATCGGCGACAGCCTCATCAGCGGCGGCGATGGCGAAGAGGATGAAGTCCTCGATGCGGCGCTGCTCTTTCGCCGACAAGGTGTTGTCGGGATTGAACGCGTGCGCATCGCCGGCGCCGCCCGCGCGGCCATCACTGCGTGGCACGACGCAAGCGATCTGGCACGGCAGATCGTCCACCTTGAAGTGTTCGATCCGATTTGCGCCGGACTTGCCCGCGAGCAACCGTTCCCAGGTGGCTTCGCGGTTCGCGGCCAGCGGGGTAACGAGCCCTATGCCAGTGATGACAACGCGCCGCATCAGCGCGGCAGGGCCTTAGCCCTGCTTCTCCGAGATAAATTTCACGGCGTCGCCGACCGTTTGAATATGCTCAGCCGCATCATCCGGAATCTCGATCCCGAACTCTTCTTCAAACGCCATGACGAGTTCCACATTGTCCAAGCTGTCGGCGCCCAGATCGTCGATAAAGGAGGCCTTCTCGACCACCTTTTCCGGCGGGGCTTCGAGGTGCTTGATCACGATCGCCTTAACGCGCTCAAAAACTTCCGACATGCACGCCTCGCCAAGTGCTGAAAAATTGGTCACGTCCCGAAGAACGCTTGTGAGCGGCCTTTTGACCACAGCAGGGCCAGGGCGCAAGCCCTTTTCACCACCGCCCCTGCAAGGCGGCCCCTCAGATCATGGCCATGCCGCCGTTCACATGCAACGTCTGGCCGGTCATGTAGCTCGCCTCGTCGCTGGCCAGGAAGACAGCGGCCGCTGCTACATCAGAGCCTTCGCCCAGTCGGCCGGCTGGAATCTTCGTCAGCAGGGCTGCTTTTTGGGCCTCGTTGAGCACGTCCGTCATGGGCGAGGCGATGAAGCCCGGCGCGATACAATTCGCCGTCACGTTGCGGCTGGCGACCTCGGCGGCCATCGCCTTGGTGAAGCCGATCATGCCGGCTTTGGACGCCGCATAATTCGCCTGTCCGGGGTTTCCGGTGACGCCGACCACTGACGTGATGCCGATGATTCTGCCCCAACGGTTCTTCATCATCGTCTTCAGCGCCGCGCGCGAGAGCCGGAAATAGCCCTCTAGATTGATCTTCAGGACGTTCTGAAAATCCTCGTCCTTCATGCGCAGCAACAGGCCATCCTTGGTGATGCCGGCGTTGGCCACGAGGATATCGAGCTTGCCGCCAAGTGCGGCTTCCGCCTGCCCCACCAGCGCATCGACGGCGGCGGGGTCGGAGAGATTGCAGGGCGTGATCACGTGATCGCCACCGAGCTCAGCTTTGACCTTTTCAAGCGCTTCAACGCGCGTACCCGACAGCGCCACGCGCGCGCCTTGCGCGGCCAGCGCCTTAGCGATCGCGCCGCCAATGCCGCCCGAAGCGCCCGTCACGAGCGCGGTCTTTCCGCTGAGATCGAACATAGAGAACCCTCTTCTGCGGCCCTGTTATGCCGCGCGCACCGCCGCCGCAAGTTTCAACACCGTGTTCCAGTTTCGCGCCGTGTCGAGCTTGGGCGTCTTCAGCTTCGACGGCCCTTGGCCGTTCGGAAACGTGATGTAGAGGCAGCCCTTGCCCTGCACGAACTCTTCGCCGGTGAGCGCGCTTTTTTCCATAGCCTCCAACTCGGCCTTGCTCGCCGGCGCGCGCATGAAGGTCACAACCATGAAGGTCGGCGTTGCCTTCGTGAACGCCTTGAACGGATTGGCGGCAATGATCGCGTCGATCTGATCGGCGTCGCGGACGAACACGTCCGTCTTTAGCCCGAGGCCCTCGAAGATCACCTCTTCCAGCTTGGCCTCAAGCTTCGCGCCCTTGAGCATCGAGGTGAGGACCACGTTGCCGCTGGCCAGCAATGTGCGCACGTCGGCGAAGCCCGCTGCTTCCAGAACTGCGCGCAACTCCGCCATCACGACTTGCCGCTTGCCGAGGTTCACCCCCCGCAGAAGAGCGACTTGGCGTGTCACACCGTTTTCGCGAACGCTTCCAAATCCGCCGGCTCATTCAGCGCCAGAGTCTCCGCATCCGGCGCGTTGCGTTTGACCATGCCGGAAAGCTGCTTGCCAGCGCCGACTTCAACAAAACGCGCCACGCCGCCTTCACCGGCCATCCACTCGATGCTCTCGCGCCAGCGCACTCGGCCCGTAACCTGCTCCACCAAAAGCTTGCGCACCGTCGCCGGTTCATGCACCGGCCGCGCCGTCACGTTCGCCACCAGAGGCGGCGCAAACGTCGCGATCGCAGCAGCCGCCAAAGCGTCGGCCATTGCATCCGCCGCTGGTTGCATCAGCGGCGAGTGGAACGGCGCCGAGACGTTCAGCGCAATGGCGCGCGCGCCTTTTTCCTTCGCGTACGCCAAGGCCGCATCGACGCCCGCCTTGGAGCCGGAGATGACGACGTTGCCAACATTGTTGTCATTGGCGACCACGCACGGCCCGGCTTCGGCGCCCTTGGCTGCGATCTCCTCGGCCAGCGCCACATCGACCTTGCCGATCAGCGCCGCCATCGCGCCCTCGCCCACCGGCACGGCGGCCTGCATGGCGTTGCCGCGCACTCTGAGCAGCTTCGCCGCATCGGCGATCGAAAACGCGCCAGCCGACGCCAGCGCTGAATATTCCCCAAGTGAATGCCCGGCCACGAACGCCGCTTTGCTGGCAGGAACGCTGAACTCACGCTCCAGCGCCCGCATTGCCGCCAGGCTCACCGCCATCAGCGCCGGCTGTGCGTTGGCGGTCAGGGTCAATTCTTCGGCAGGGCCCTCGAAAATGAGACGCGAGAGCTTTTCGCCCAGCGCGTCGTCGATCTCCTGAAACACCTCGCGGGCCGAGGCGAAGGCTACGTGGAGACCCTTGCCCATGCCGGGCGCCTGGCTTCCCTGGCCTGGGAAAATAAAGGCTATGCTCATGGGGGCGGGGCTTAGAGCATGGCTGGCTGAGCGACAACCACCCGCCCGGCCTTGCATTCCCGGTTCGTTTCGCCTACTTCCGCGCCTTCGCGATCGGCGGCCCCGGGGCAAATCCTTGCGCCCGGGGTCCATCGTTTGGGCGGGTATCTTCCCCTGCCTGGGCGCCGCCGATCTTCAGGAAGGCTAAAATGGCATTCTACGAACACGTGCTTATTGCGCGGCCAGAGATCTCGCCGCAGCAAGTTGATGCTCTCATCGAAGAGATCACCAACACCATCAAGGAACTGGGCGGCGCCACCACCAAGACTGAGTATTGGGGCCTCCGCAACCTGACCTACCGCATTCGCAAGAACCGCAAGGGCCACTACGCCCTGATCAACATCGATGCGCCGGCCCCGGCCGTGCACGAGTTGGAGCGTCGCTTGCGCATCAACGAAGACGTCATGCGCTTCAAGACCATTCGCGTCGAAGAGCTGGACGAAGAACCCTCGCCGATCCTGGCCCGTCGCGATCGCGACGAGCGCCGTCGCGCGCGCCGTGAAGGCGGCCGTGACGGTGAAGATGGCGGCGAATTTGAAGGCGGGGAGGACTAGTCCATGGCCCAGAAGATTCAAAAAGGCGCCCCGAAGTTCAACATCTCGAACATTCCGGCTCGCCGTCCGTTCGGCCGCCGGCGCAAGGTGTGCCCGTTCTCGGGCGATGCCGCGCCGAAGATCGACTATAAGGACGTGAAGACGCTCCAACGCTACATCAGCGAAAAGGGCAAGATCGTCCCGGCGCGCATCACCGCCGTTTCCGCCAAGAAGCAACGCGAACTCGCGCGCGCCATTAAGTTGGCTCGCGAACTCGCTCTGCTTCCGTTCGCCGTTCAATAAGGGAGACAGGCACATGCAAGTCATCCTGCTTGAACGCGTCGAGAATCTCGGCGCCATCGGCGACGAGGTGAAGGTGCGCGACGGTTTCGCCCGCAACTTCCTGCTGCCGCAAAAGAAAGCGCTCCGCGCCAACGAAGCGAACCGCAAAGTGTTCGAGGAGCAGCGCGCTCAAATCGAGGCCCGTAACGCCGAAGCCAAAGCCGCCGCCGAAAAGGCGTCGGGCAAGGTCGACGGCCAGAGCTTCACCCTCATTCGCTCAGCCGGCGAAGCGGGTCAGCTCTACGGTTCGGTTTCTTCGCGCGACATCGCCGACGCAATTGTCAGCTCCGGCGCCAAGATCGATCGCAATTCGGTCGTCCTCGACAAGCCGATCAAAAACATCGGCGTTCACGAAGTACGCATCCGCCTGCATGCGGAAGTGTACGCCAATGTGAAGATCAACGTTGCGCGCTCGGCCGATGAAGCCGAGCGTCAAGCGAAGGGCGAAAACGTCATCACCTCGGCCCTCGAAGCCGACCGTGCGGACGCCGACGCCGCCGCGAAAGAACTGGCCGCGAACTCGATCACCAACGACCCGTCCGCGCGCGCCGAATAAGAACGCTGACTGGTATTTAGCGGAGGGCCGTCATTCGAAAGGGTGGCGGCCTTTTTGCTGGCGACGCCGCGGCACCGACTCGTCGTTGCACGTCAACAACAAAGACCTGGGCACGACTCGCGAAAAGCGGCGTCAAGGTTTCGGTGCGTAAACGATTGCCGCCCCGAATCGCGTCATCTTACCTTCATGTCGAACCAGCCTGCCCTGCCCCTTGCCGTTCCCAACGCGCCGCAACCCGCGCGCGCGGCGCCGCACAATCTCGAAGCCGAGCAAGCGCTGCTGGGCGCCATCCTGTTCGACAATGAGACCTACAACCGCAGCAATTCCAATCTGCGCGAGAAGCATTTCTTCGATCCCGTGCATGGCCGCATCTTCGCCGCCTGCGCCGATCTCATCTCCGCTGGCGAACTTGCGGATGGGGTGACGCTGAAAGAGCGGTTTGCGCGCGATGGCGGCATCAAGGAAATTGGCGGCGCCGTTTATCTGATGAAGCTGATGGAGTCGGCCGCTCCGCTCTCAGCTCAAGCGCAATCCTACGCTGACCTCATCTACGATCTCGCGCTGCGCCGCGAACTCATCCGCGTCGGCAACGTCATCGCCGATCTGGCCGAGAACCCGCCGGACGATCACGACGCCGAAGACATCATCGAGGAAGCCGAACGCACCCTCTTCACGCTCGCCGAAAGCGGCCAGGCCAATAGCGGCTTCTCGCACTTCTCGAAGGCGCTCACCGCCTCGATCGAAAGCGCTGCCGCCGCCTATGAAAGCGATACCGAAGTCTCCGGCCTCGCCACCAATTTCGACGATCTCGACCGCATGTTGGGCGGCCTGCACGGCTCGGACTTGGTGATCCTCGCCGGGCGCCCCTCCATGGGCAAAACCGCGCTCGCGCTCAACATCGCATTCAACATCGCCAAGAACAAACTTAAGCACGACCAGGCGCCGGAACACGAAAAGCCCACCACGAAGGGCGGCATCGTCGCCTTCTTCTCGCTCGAAATGAGCGCTGAGCAGCTGGCCACGCGTTTGCTCTCCGACGCCGCCGAGATCGAGAGCGATCGCATCCGCCGCGGCAAGATCTCCAACCGCGAGTACGAAAAGCTCACCGAGGAAGCCACCAACCTGCAGCGCCTGCCGCTGCACATCGATGAAACCGGCGCCATCGGCATCGCGCAATTGCAAGCGCGCGCCCGGCGCCTGAAGCGCACCGTCGGCCTCGACTGCATCGTCGTGGATTACCTCCAACTGGTCACCGGCTCGTCCAAGAAAACCGATGGCCGGGTGCAGGAAGTCTCCGAGATCACGCAGGGCCTGAAGGCGCTCGCCAAGGATTTGCACGTGCCGGTCATTGCGCTGTCGCAGCTGTCGCGTCAGGTCGAAAACCGCGAAGACAAGCGCCCGCAACTCTCCGACCTGCGCGAATCCGGCTCGATCGAGCAGGACGCGGACTCGGTGCTATTCGTTTATCGCGAAAGCTATTATCTAGAACGCGCCGAACCGCGCGAAGGCACTGACGAGCATATTGCGTGGATGCGGAGTGTGGACGAAGTGCGCAATCAAGCCGAAGTCATTATCGGCAAGCAGCGTCACGGTCCGATTGGGAAGGTGAAGCTCTTCTTTGACAGCCGCTACACCAGATTCGGCAACCTCTCCGCCCGCTCGTGAGCCACGCAGGCTTGCGCGCTTAACGGTCGATCACGCCGCCATTGTCGAGAACTGGCGCTTCTTCAAGAAGCAAGCGCCGAGCGCTGCCGTTTCCGCCGTCGTCAAGGCCGACGCGTACGGCCTAGGCTCGATTGGCGCGTCACGCGCACTCGCGGCAGCCGGCGCACGCGTTTTCTTCACCGCGACACACGGCGAAGCCGTTCTGGTGCGCAAGGCGCTCGGCGAGGGCCCGCAAATCTTTGTCCTCAACGGCCCGACCGCAGAAGAGGTTGGCGCATTCGCATCCGCCAAGCTAACGCCCATCCTCAATTCGATGGCGCAGATCAAACTATGGGACGCGCGCGGCCCCGCCGGTCTTCACATCGACACCGGCATGAACCGCCTCGGCATCGGCCCCGAAGAACTGACCGACAGCGTGCGCGCGTTGAAAGACGTGTCGCTCGCCATCGTCATGAGCCACCTCGCCTGCGCCTCCGACGTGAAGCACGAGATGGCCGCGCTACAGCTGAAGCGCTTCATCGACGCAACCACGCTCTTCCCGAAAGCGCCGCGCAGCCTCGCGTCCACCGGAGGCGTACTCATCGGCCCTGATTATCATTTCGATCTCGTCCGTCCCGGCGTCGGCCTCTACGGCTCCGGTGGCCTCGATAGCGACAATCCGAAACTCAGCGCCACCGCAACGATCGAAGCGCCGATCCTGCAAGTGCGCGATGTATTGCCCGGCGAAACGTTCGGCTATGGCGCGACGTTCACTGCGTCTGAAAAGATGCGCACCGCCACCGTCGCGCTCGGCTACGCCGACGGCTACTTGCGGTCACTGAGTACGCGCGGCTATGGCTTCCTGGCGGGGGCCAAACGGCCCATTCTGGGGCGCGTAAGTATGGATCTGATCATCCTCGACGTGACGGGGTGCGACGACGCACAACCCGGCGCGATGGTCGAATTCCTCGGCCCCAATGCGCCGCTCGACGATATCGCCGCGCTCGCCGGCACCGCGCCTTATGAAATCCTGACGACATTCGCCGGCACAGTCCGCAAAACCGGCGTGCGCGGATGAACCCGTTTGCATCGATAGGCCGCGGCACGATCGGCATGCTGTCCGAGATCGGCCGCTTTTCGGCCTTCGCGGGCCGCGCCGCCGCGTCGTGTTTTTCACCGCCGCTTTTTGTTGGCCAGTTTCTGCGCCAATGCTGGCAGATCGGCTATCTCTCGCTGCCCGTCATCGGCATCACGGCCGTCTTTATCGGCGCGGCGCTTGCGCTCAACATTTATGTCGGCGGCGCGCGCTTCAATGCTGAGCAATTCGTCCCCAACATCGTCGTGCTCGGCATCACACGCGAACTCGGCCCCGTGCTGGCAGGTCTCATGCTTGCAGGCCGCGTCAGCGCCGGGATCGCCGCCGAGATCGGCACCATGCGCGTCACCGAACAGATCGACGCCATGACGACGCTCTCGACCGATCCGTTCCGCTACCTGATCGCACCGCGCGTGCTGGCAGCGACTTTGACACTGCCCGTCCTGGTGCTGGTCGCCGACATTATCGGCGTCATGGGCGGTTATTTGGTCGCTGTGAACAGTCTCGACTTCAACGGCGCCGCCTATTTGCGCAACACATTCGATTTCGTCGAAGCGCAGGACGTCATCCTCGGCCTCGTCAAAGCTGGCGTGTTCGGCTTCATCATCGCCGCCATGGGCGCCTATCAGGGTTATCACTCGAGCGGCGGCGCGCTCGGCGTGGGCCGCGCCACCACCAACGCCGTCGTCGGCTCGATCGTACTGATCCTGGCGGTGAACTATCTGATCACAGCGTTTTTCGTCGAATGAAAATATCCCGTCCCTCCGCCGTCATCCTGGGGCGAGCGCAGCGCGAGCCCAGGATCCAGGGGCTGCAAGCGGTACGTTTGCCCCTGGGTCCTGGGCTCTTCGCTTCGCGAAGCCCCAGGATGACGGAGAAGGCGAGTGGACGCCGATGACCGCCAAACTTGAACTCGTCGGCATCAAGAAGATGCTTCGCGGACGCCAGGTGCTCGATGGCGTTGATATCGACGTCAACGAACGCCGCTCACTCGTCATTATCGGCGGCTCGGGCCAGGGCAAATCGGTGACGCTGAAATGCGCGCTGGGGCTGATGAAGCCGGACGCCGGCCAAGTGCTTGTCGATGGCGCCGATGTCACGCGCATGCCGCCGGAAATCCGCCAGCGCGTCATGCGCAAGTTCGGCATGCTTTTCCAAGGCGGCGCGCTGTTCGACTCGCTCAGCGTCTGGGAGAACATCGCCTTCCGCCTGATCAACGCCGACAAAGTGAGCCGCGCCGACGCGCGCGAGCGCGCCATCGAGGCGATGCGCAAAGTCCGCCTCTCGCCCGATTTCGCCGACGTGCGCCCGATCGAACTTTCCGGCGGCATGCAAAAGCGCGCGGGCCTCGCGCGCGCCATTATCGCCAAGCCCGACATCCTCTTCTTCGATGAACCCACCACAGGTCTAGACCCGATCACCGCCGACGCCATCAACGATCTCATCGTCGAGATGGTGAAAGAACTCGGCTGCGCGGCTGTCTCGATCACCCATGACATGGCGAGCGCACGCAAAATCGCCGACGAAATCGCCATGCTGCACAACGGCAAAATCGTCTGGCGCGGCCCCACCGCCTCGCTCGACACAAGCGGCAACGCCATGGTCGACCAATTCGTCGCCGGCCGCGCCGAAGGGCCGATCCAGGCTGTGGTGTGAGCGGGCGTATTTGCTAAGCTCAAATTATGAGCGAACCCCGCCCACCGAGCCGCGAACCGCATTACTTCGACAACGAATCCTACGGTTGGACGCTCGATCAATGTGCGCGCGGCTTGCTATGGACGCTCTGGGGTTTCGTTTACAGCCCGCGCGATTTCAAAGGCTCCGCCAACGGCCACGCCTGGCTCGCGCATCATGACGAAAACAACGCCCGCATCGCCTTCACCTCCGACAAAGGCGACGGGCACGTGCAACTCTCCACGCACGAAAGCCACTGGGTGAAGATCGAAGTGTTCGTCTCCGGCGCGCTCATCTTCCGCGCCTGGGCCGACGAACCGTATGAAGAAAAGGAATTTTGGCCCGACGCCGCCGATGGCGAGCCCGATGCAAAGGGCGACGCGCCGGGCCGCATTTCGAAGCGCGGCTCATGGCTCCAGATCAGATGCGCCGACTTCCCCGGCGTGCCACCGGACGAATACGGATACTGGAACCTCGAATTGGCAGATATCGACGTCATCGTTGTGAACACACCTGAGTGAGCGCCCACTTCAGCGCATCCCTCAGGAACGTGTTGTGATCGAAGGCAAGCTTATCAAAGCGCCTTGGCGATGACCGTGTCGAGCGCTTCCGGCTTCGCGGTCGGCGGAAAGCGCTTCAGCACTTTGCCGTCGCGCCCGATCAGGAACTTGGTGAAATTCCATTTGATCTTGCGTCCGAGCAGTCCGCCGCCCTTCGCGCGCGTTAGGTGCTCATAGAGCGGATCGGCCTTCGGCCCGTTCACGTCGATCTTCGCGAACATCGGAAACGTCACGTCATAAGTGAGCGAGCAGAAATTCTTGATCTCGTTCTCGTCGCCTGGTTCTTGCTTGCCGAACTGATTGCTTGGGAAGCCCAGAACCACAAAACCGCGATCAGCGTATTTGCGATGCAGCGCCTCCAGACCCTTGTACTGATAAGTGAACCCGCATTGGCTTGCCGTGTTGACGATCAGCAACACCTTGCCGCGATACTCGCCCATCGAACGCTCGGCGCCGTCAATGTCACGCGCGGTAAAATCATAGATGCTTGCCATTATTCGCGATCGTCCTCTTCGCAACGGCGGGCGGTGATGTCGCTCGCCGGCCCGCCTGCTGGCCCGAACGCGCCAGTGAGATCGTCCGTCACCGGCGCGCTTACATCGAGATGAAACGTGCGCGCCTCGCCGGTTGGCTCGTTTTCTATATCGATGAGAGTCACGTTGAGCACGACACGATTGTTTTCCGCCGTCGCCCAGCTGCCGCGATACGAGATCACGTTCCCTGGCGTGGTGGTGTAATCGTAGTATTGCACTAAATCCTCGGCATCGAAGACGAGATCGTAAAGCCCACAATCGCGCTCGAACGACCAAAGCCCGATCAGCGCTTCAGACTCCAGCGTAAACGGTTGCTCCTCAACGCGCCCAACGCCGGTTGAACCAGCAGACGCATCCTCCGGCGTTTGCGCCGGCGCTGTCGTCTGCCCGCACGCAACGAGCGCGAACACCATCAGAGCGGCAAGTGCGATGCGCATTGGATGATCCCCATGACATGAAGCCGTCAGACGCTAGCAAGCCGTCCATGCTTAGTCCGCTCCTTTCGGACTGGCGCTCAACGTCATTTTGTTCTATATTTGTTCCCGCGTCGTGCGTTAGGCTCGTAGCCGGAGATTCGTGGAGTCCATGGCCAAGAGCGATCACGTCTTCACTTGCCAAGCCTGCGGCGCGATCTGGCCCAAATGGGCCGGCAAGTGCGACGCGTGCGGCGAGTGGAATACGCTGGTCGAAGAAGCCGCCCGGCCCGTCGTGCCCGGCTCGCTCGCCGCGCCCACCGGCCGCAAAAGCAAAGCGCTCAGCTTCGTTGAACTCACCGGCGAGAGCGATCCGCCACCGCGATTGGCGACCGGCATCTCGGAGTTCGACCGCGTCTGCGGCGGCGGCTTAGTGCCCGCCTCGGCCATCTTGATCGGCGGCGATCCCGGCGTCGGGAAATCCACGTTGCTGTTGCAGGCAGCCGCAGCCCTCGCGCGCAGCGGCCACAGCGTCGCTTATGTCACCGGCGAAGAAGCCGAAGCGCAGGTGCAGGACCGCGCGCGCCGTCTCAAGGCTGGCGACGCGCCGGTGCAACTCGCAGCGGAAACCGATCTGCGCAAAATCCTCGAAGGCCTGAAAGCGCTGAAGCCCGATGTCGTCATCGTCGATTCGATCCAAACCGTGTGGGCCGATGGCGTCGAAGCCGCGCCCGGCACAGTCGCGCAAGTGCGCGCTTGCGCCCACGAATTGGTGCGTTTCGCCAAGAAAAGCGGCTCGGTTTTGATCCTCGTCGGCCACGTCACTAAGGATGGCCAGATCGCCGGCCCGCGCGTTGTGGAGCACTTAGTCGACGCCGTGATCTATTTCGAGGGTGAGCGCGGCATGCCGTTTCGCATCCTGCGCGCCGTGAAAAATCGCTTCGGCCCGACCGACGAAATCGGCGTGTTCGAGATGATCGATGCCGGCTTGGTCGAAACGCCGAACCCGTCAGCGCTCTTCCTCGGCGCCGGCGGAGAGCGGCCGTCAGGCGCAGCGGTGTTTGCCGGCGTCGAGGGGTCGCGGCCAGTGCTCGTCGAAATACAAGCGCTCGCCGCGCCCACGGCGTACGGGACGCCACGCCGCGCTGTCGTGGGCTGGGACTCAGCGCGTCTTGCCATGATCCTTGCGGTTCTTGAGACACGCTGCGGCCTCTCGTTCTCGGGCCGCGACGTCTATCTCTCCGTCGCCGGCGGCTTGCGCATCACGGAGCCCGCCGCCGACCTCGCAGTCGCCGCTGCGCTCGTGTCATCCCTGACCGACAACCCCTTGCCGCCGGAATGCGTCGTCTTCGGCGAAGTCGCGCTCTCAGGCGAGGTGCGCGCCGCTGGGCGTTCGGACTTGCGACTGAAGGAAGCCGCCAAACTCGGCTTCACCAGCGCTTTCGCGCCACCGCAAAAGCGTAATGGCGGCAGCGAGGGCGTGAAGGTGCGCACGATCAAGCACATAGCTGATCTTGCCGCCGCCTTGGGCGCAGAGCCGAGCTAGCGCACGCTGGGCGCGAAATGGCGGACGGTGGAATGCTCCGGCGCCGAAACGGGCGCCCAATAGGCTTTCCTTTAAACGGTGGGGCGGCTATCGCTCTGGCGGGCGCTTCATGAACACGAAGCGGTAGGGGTGGGAGCGGTTCGAATGGATTTCGGCTTCACTTGGTTCGACTTCGCAGCCTTGGTGGTTCTGGGCCTCTCAGGCGTGATGGCCTTCGCCCGCGGCCTCATTCGCGAGGTGTTTTCCATTATCGCCTTCATCGGCGCGGTCATCGCAGCGGTGTTTTTCGCCGGCATGCTCTCGCCGCTGGTCGAGAGCTTCACACCGCTTTCGGGACCCCTGGCATCCGTCGCCGCAGGGCTCTTGGTGTTCCTGATCGTCTTCATCGTGATCACTGTGATCACCTCTACGGTCGCCAAAACCGCCCATCAATCAACGGAAATCGGCTCGTTTGACCGCGCCGCTGGCCTTGCCTTCGGCATCCTTCGGGGCGTGTTGGTGGTGTCCTTGTTTGTGCTCTTGATGCGCCAAACCACCGCCGCCGACCCGACCACGCCTGCCGATCCGATGCAGGACGCCATACGCGGCGCGAGAACTTACCCTATCTATAGCGGTGTCGCTTCCGCACTTGAGGCAGTCGTGCCACAGGCTAGGGAGCGCGCGCGTGATATCATTGATCGTCGCAACGGCGAGTCGGCGCCTATTCCGCCGGCCGAGCCCGAGACCCAGGCCCAACCTTAATCAAGAGGGGCCACCTGAGGACAAATGACCGCCGAGCGCCCCTCCCTCCACTTCCTCCAGGCGCCGGCAGACCCGGCCGATCGATGGGAATACGACGATAAGCCCCGCGAGGAATGCGGGGTATTCGGGGTGTTCGGCAGCGAAGACGCGTCAGTGCTCACGGCGCTCGGCCTGCATGGCCTCCAGCATCGCGGCCAGGAAGGCTGCGGCATCGTCAGCTACGACGGCAATCGCTTCTTCCACGAGCGGCATTTGGGCCTCGTCGGCGAACACTTCTCAGACGGCGACGTGCCCAATCGTCTCCCAGGGCATTCTGCCATCGGCCATACGCGCTACGCCACGCAAGGCGGCACGATCCTGCGCAACGTACAGCCGCTGTTCGCTGAACTCGCCTTCGGCGGCTTTGCCGTCGCGCACAATGGCAACCTCACCAACGCCCGCGATCTGCGCAATCGCCTGGTTCAGAACGGCGCCATTTTCCAATCCACCTCAGACACTGAGTGCGTCCTGCAATTGATGGCCAAGTCGCAGCGCCGCGGCGTGGTCGAACGCTTCGTGGACGCGCTGCATGATATTGAAGGCGCCTATGCGCTCGTCTGCTTGACCGACACGATGATGATCGGCGCGCGCGATCCGCTCGGCATTCGCCCGCTTGTGCTGGGCGATCGTGAAGGCACGCCGATCCTCGCGTCGGAAACCTGCGCGCTCGACATGATCGGCGCGCAATTCGTCCGCACGATTGAGCCGGGCGAGGTCATTGTCGCCGAGCGCGGCAAATCTGGAAAGATTGAGCTCTCGAACCACTTCCCGTTCGGCGAGCGCCAAGCGCGGCCATGCATCTTCGAGTACGTGTATTTCGCGCGTCCGGACTCGGTGATCGATGGCCGCTCGGTTTATGAAATTCGCAAACGTATGGGCCAAAGGCTGGCCGAAGAAACTGGCGTCGATGCCGATGTGATCGTGCCGGTGCCTGATTCCGGCGTGCCCGCCGCCATGGGCTATGCGCTGCAATCGGGCATCCCTTACGAACTCGGCATTATCCGCAGCCATTATGCCGGCCGCACCTTCATCCAGCCTAAACAGGAAATCCGCGCCCTCGGCGTGCGTTTGAAACACGCCGCCAATCGCGCCGCGATCAAGGGCAAACGCGTGGTCTTGGTGGACGATTCAATCGTGCGCGGCACCACTTCGCAGAAGATCGTGCAAATGGTGCGCGAAGCCGGCGCCAAGGAGGTGCACTTCCGCAGCGCCTCGCCGCCAATCAAGCATCCGGACTTCTACGGCATCGACATGCCGGTGATCGCCGAACTCATGGCCGCGCAAATGACGCTCGAGGAAATGCGCAAGAGCCTCGGCGTCGACACGCTGGGCTTCCTCTCGGTCGAGGGCCTCTATTGGGCGATGGGCGAGCAGCGCCGCAACGCCGAGCATCCCCAATTCACAGATCACGCCTTCACCGGCGACTACCCGACACCCCTGCTCGATTATGACGCGCTACGCGCCGGCAAAGTTGCCGAACTGCCGCTGCTGGCTGAGAAGGCGGCGGAGTGACTGCACCAGAGAAGCGGGTTGCGCTCGTGACGGGAGCGTCGCGCGGCATTGGCCGCGCTGTCGCGCTTGAACTCGCGCGCCGCGGTTGGCGCGTGGTCGCGGCTGCGCGCAGCCAGAAGGCGCTCGAAAAACTCGATGACGATATTCGGGCGCTTGGCGGCGAAGCGACGCTCGTGCCTCTCGACTTGAAGGACTATGCGGGCATCGATCAGCTGGGCGCCGCCTTGTTCGAACGCCACGGCAAACTCGATGGCCTCGCCGCTTGCGCCGGCGTACTCGGCGCGGTGACGCCAACACATCAAGTAACGCCCAGCGTGATGGATGACGCCATCGGTGTGAACGTCATTGCGAACTATCGCCTGATCCGCTCGATGCATCCGCTGCTGCGCGCATCGGACGCCGGCCGCGCCGTGTTCGTTACCAGCGGCATCGCCACCAAGACGTTGGCCTATTTCAGCCCGTACGCGGCGTCGAAAGCCGCGCTCGACGCGTTGGTCAAGACCTACGCCGCCGAACTCAACATCACGCCGATCAAGGCCAACCTGTTCAGCCCCGGCCCCGTGCGCACCGCCATGCGCGCCAAGGCCTTTCCTGGCGAAGACCCGATGACGCTGCCGACACCAGCGGATGTCGCGCCGGAGATCTGCGACATGATCGAGCCCGGCTACTCGGCAAACGGCGAGATCGTGCGCTATAGCCGCGCCTGACATGGCCGCGCCCTACGACGCTATCGTTATTGGCGCGGGCGCGGCGGGCCTCTATTGCGCGATGCACGCCGGCCAACGCGGACGCCGCGTGCTTGTGCTCGAACACAATGCCGAGGTCGGCGCGAAAATTCTGATCTCCGGCGGCGGGCGCTGCAACTTCACCAATGTGAACGCTAACGATCCTTCGCGTTTTCTCAGTGCCAATCCGCATTTCGCCCGCTCGGCGCTGACGCGACATACCCAACACGACTTCATCGCGCTCGTGCGCAAGCATGGCATTGCGTACTACGAAAAGACGCTAGGCCAACTCTTCTGCGACGGCGCGCGTTCATCCGCAAAAATCGTGAGGATGCTGCTAGAAGAGTGCGCCGCAGGCGGGATCGAAATTCGCACCAGCGCCCGCGTCAGCAACGTCAGCAAGGGCGAGCGGTTCACGGTCGAGACCAGCCAAGGCGCTTTCGAAGCGAACACGCTCGTCATCGCCAGCGGCGCGCTTTCCATCCCGAAGCTTGGCGCGACCGGCCTCGCATACGACGTGGCGCGGCAGTTCGAGATTCCAATCGTCCCTACGCGCCCCGGACTCGTGCCGCTAACTTTCAACGAAGCCGACCTCGCGTGGATGAACCCGCTCAGCGGTGTCTCCGCCGATGTTATCGCGCGCTGCAACGGCGCGACATTCCGCGAAGCCGCGCTCGTGACACATCGCGGACTCTCCGGCCCGGCGATCCTGCAAGTCTCATCTTACTGGTCGCCCGGCGACGCGGTTGAAATCGATTGGGCGCCCGATGCGCGTGAGGATTGGCTCGCACAGCGCAAACGCGAACGGCCGAAAGCGCAGATCAAATCATTGGTGGCCGAGCTCCTATCCGACAGGCTCGCCAGCGCCTTGGCATCGACGTTGCCGGAAGGCGCAGTGGCCGATTTGAAGGACACGACACTCATCGAAGCGATGCAGAGCGTGAAGCATTGGCGCCTAACTCCCACCGGAACGGAAGGCTACGCCAAAGCGGAAGTCACCGTCGGCGGCATAAGCACTGATGCGCTCTCGCAGAAAACAATGGAAACGCGTGCGGCGCCCAGGCTCTTCTTCATCGGCGAAGCCGTCGATGTCACCGGCTGGCTCGGCGGCTATAATTTTCAGTGGGCTTGGTCGAGCGGATGGGCGGCGGCTCAGGCGCTCTGAACGGCGCTAGCTTTCCGCGTCGTCCGCAAACGGGTTTTTGCCGGCTTTCACGATGAGCCGGATGGGCGTCGCCGTGAGTTCGAACGCCTCGCGGATGCCGTTGACGAGATAGCGCTTGTAGCTCTCGGGCATATCCTCGGCGCGTGAACAGATCAGCACAAAGGTCGGCGGGCGCGCCTTTATTTGAGTGATGTAGCGCGGCTTGATGCGCTTGCCGCGCACGGCCGGCGGCGGGTGGCGCTGAATGGCGGCGTGCAGCCACTCGTTCAAATCCTTGGTTTTGACGCGCGCGGTCCAATCCTTATGCGCTTTGTCGACCGCCTTCATCATGCGGTCGAGGCCGACGCCAGAGAGCGCCGCAACGGTGGCGATGGGCGCGCCGCGCGCCTGTGGCACGCGCTCGCGCGCAACCAGCGTCAATTCTTCCAGATGCGCGCGCGGATCTTCGATCTTGTCCCACTTGGCGAGCGCGTAGACGAGCGATCGGCCCTCGCGCTCGACCAGGTCAGCGATCATCACGTCCTGCTTCTCGAACGCGTCAGCTGCATCCATCACCAGCACGCACACATCGGCGAAGCGGATCGCATGCAATGTGTCGGCGACAGACATCCGTTCGAGCTTGGCTTGCACCTTGGCTTTCTTGCGCATGCCAGCGGTGTCGATGAGCTTGTACGGCTTGCCGCCCCATTGCCAATCGATGGAGATCGAATCCCGCGTGATGCCGGCTTCGGGGCCCACGAGCAGGCGCTCCTCACCGATGAGCGCGTTCACCAATGTCGACTTGCCCGCGTTCGGACGCCCGACGATGGCGAGTTGAATCGGGCGCTCGGTGTCTTCGTCGTCGGCGCTGGCGGTGTGCTCATGCGCGGCTATGGCCGCATAGAGTTCGCTCATGCCTTCGCCGTGCTCGGCCGAGATCGGAATCGGTTCACCGAGGCCCAGCGCATACGCTTCGTTGATGCCGATATCGCCGGCGCGTCCTTCGACCTTGTTGGCGGCGAGAACGACCGGCTTATCAGCGCGGCGCAACAGAGCCGCGAAGGCTTTGTCGAGCGGCGTCACGCCCACGCGCGCATCGATCAGAAACAGGATCACGTCCGCCATGGCGATGGCGGCTTCGGTCTGCTCGCGCATGCGCGATTCGAGTGAGGCGTCGGTGACATCTTCGAAACCGGCCGTATCAATCAGCGTGAACTGCAAATCGCCGAGCTTGCCCGTCGCCTCGCGGCGGTCGCGCGTCACCCCGGGCGTGTCATCGACAATCGCCAGCTTCTTACCGTGCAGCCGGTTAAAGAGCGTCGACTTGCCTACGTTGGGGCGCCCGACGATCGCGAGCTTGATCGTCATGGCGCGCCATCGTTCAGCGGAACACGACGAGACGGGCGTCGTCGGTTACAACGTAGATGTTGCCGTTTGCGGCGATCGGCGGAATGAAGACCGCTTGGCCGACTTCAGCGGTGGCCACCGTGTTGCCGCTCTCCGGTGTCACCGCGACGATGTCGCCTGCCGAGTTCACCAGAATAAGCCGGCCGCCGACCATGATCGGCCCTTGCCAGGCGATGCGGCCGGTACGGTCCTCTTCGTCCTCGTAGCGGCGCAGCTGCGACACCCAATAAATGTTGCCCGTCGCCTTATCGAACGCGCACAGCTCGCCATCGACGCTAACCGCGTAGATGACATCGCCAGCGACCCAAGGCGTCTGCGTTGACGCGAACGGACGCGCCCACACGCGTTGACCGGTGCGCAGATCGATCGAGGCCAGCACACCCGAATGGCTCGCGGCATAGACAAACCCATCCTCTTCGGCGGGACGACCGGCAATATCATTGATGGCGGAGAGCGAGGTGAGGCGACCGGCGCGCGAGAGCGAGTCCGACCACAAGCGACGGCCATTGGCGGCGAGCAACGCCACCACTTCGCCGGAGGCAAACGGCGCAATCACCGACTCGCCCGACACCGCGACGCTCGGCGCCGACAAAATACGCGCCGGTTCGGCGATTGCTTGGAAATTCCAAAGCACCGCGCCAGTGCCGGCATCGAAAGCAACGAGTTCGCTGTCATTGGTAACGGCGTACACCCGACCGCCCGCGACCGTCGGCGCGGAGTGAAATGGCGCGCCGGCTTGCTGGCGCCATGCCTCTTCGCCAGTGGTGGCGTCGAGCGCGACCATGATTCCATAACCAGTGCTGACGAACACGCGTCCACCGGAGACGGCGACACCGCCGCCACGCGCACTGCGGTCTCGTCTTTCGCCGCGAATCTGGGTGTTCCAAAGGCGCGAGCCGTCGGACGCGCTGACGGCTTGGACGCGGTGATCGGCGTCGAGAAAATAGAGCGTGCCGCCTGCAATGACGGGCGGCGCCGCGATTTGAACGCTGCCGCTGGAGCCGGCGCCAAGATTGGAGCGCCAGGCGCGCTCAAGCACGCCCGAGCCACGCGAATTTGGCGGCGTGTTGTCGGCCGTGCCGCCAGGCTGGCTCCAATCCACGAGATCAACCGGCGGCGGCACCACGATGGTTCGGCTTTGCAACGCGGAATCGGGCGTCAAATCCTGCTCGAACGCCAGGATCGAAATGCGTCCGTCTTCCGGTGCGGTCTGGCGCGGTGCATCGCCGCCATCGAACGGATTGAGCACACTGCCTACGCGTTCAACAGTCGAACACGCGGACAAAGCGGCGGCCGCAGCCAACGCGGCGGCGATCGGTCCCAAACGGCTCATGGAGTTTCTCCTTCGGAAGGCGCGGGCGCGTCTGCGCCGTCCGCTGAGGTTGCCGGCGCGGGGCCGATGACTGCGAGTGCGACTTGCGCACGCTGCTGCACCGCTTCGGGCGCATCGAACGCGAGCGTGAGATTTTCAAGCGTGTCGCGGGCGATATCGAGTTCGCCCGCCTCCCACGCTTCGATCGCGAGCAGTTCGCGCGCGAGAAAGGAGAGCCGCGAGTCGGACTCTATGATCGGCGCAAGGCGTGCTTGCAATGCGGGGAAGTCTTGTGTCTCGGCGGCGATGTAGGCGGCGCGCAGCTGCGCGGTCTCGCGCATCACCGGGTCGTTGGCGTGATCAGCGGCGTCATCGAACGCGGTCAGCGCGCCTTCGAGATCACCCTGTGTCTCGAGCACGGCGGCATATTCCATCCGCGCCATGGTGCGATAAACGCGCGGGCCTTCTTCGCGCAATCGCTCGAATTCGGCCTTGGCGCCCTCGAGATTGCCGGCGCCCGCCAGCGCTTGCGCTGCGGCGTATTCCTCGGCCGCCTCGCGCGACTGGCCGACGCTGTAAGCGCGCCAACCCTGCCAGACGCCAACGCCTACGATGATCAGCACGAACAACCCGATGAGGTATGGTCCCCAACGGCGGGCAGCGCCGAGCATGCGCTCCTGGCGCAGGGTCTCATCGACTTCGCTGACAAAACTATCGGTATCGTTGGTCACAAATCAGTCCTGACCGATCGGGCGCAACGCTTGGCGCGCCGCCCATCCCCCTAAAATCGCCGGCAAGCTAGCCGCGCTTGTCTTCCCGGGCAACGCGGGGCTGCCGCGCCGCATTGACCCGCAGGGCATAGGTTTCAGCTGCGGCAGGAAAACGGCGGTTCCGGACGTCGGCTGCATATTCGGTCACAGCCTTCTCCATGGCGCCCTTCAGGTCGGCATAGCGGCGGACGAACTTGGGGGTCCAGTCAAATAGCCCCAACATGTCGTCGGTCACCAGAATTTGGCCGTCGCACTGGGCCGAAGCGCCGATGCCGATGGTAGGCGCGCTGACGGCAGCGGTTATTTCGGGGGCGAGCGTTTCGTCGACCCCCTCCACCACGATAGCGAAAGCGCCCGCCTCATCTGCGGCCCTGGCTTCCGCCAGCACGATCTCGCGCTCCTCGGCGGTGCGCCCCTTGGCCCGGAATTTCCCGTCCACATTCACCGCCTGGGGCCGAAGGCCGACATGGCCCATGACGGGAATGCCGCGCTGCACCAGATAGGCGATGGTGCCGGCGATATAGGTGCCCGCCTCGACCTTCACGGCTTGCGCGCCAGTCTCCTTTAGGACGCGCGTGGCGTTGGCGAAGGCGAGTTCGGGGCCGGATTCGTAGGAGCCGAAGGGCATATCCACCACGACCATGGCCCGCTGCGCGCCGCGCATCACGGCTTGGCCGTGCATGATCATCATCTCGAGCGTCACGCCCACCGTGTTGGGAAGGCCGTGCACGACCATGCCGACGCTGTCGCCGACCAGCAGCAAATCGCAGTGTGGATCGAGAATCTGAGCCGAAGGCGCGGTGTAGGCGGTCAGGCAAACGATCGGTTCGCCGCCCTTGCGGGCGCGGATGTCCGGGGCGGTGATCCGGCGGACGGTTTCGTCATGACGCGACATGGGGCGGGCCTCGCTGAGCAGCGCGCAGGATTAGCCGTTGCTGCAGTGCAGCGCCAGCCGCGACCCCAGCCTGGCGAGGGATAGCGTTAGTCCTGGGTTTGGCGATAGACGACCGCGCCGCCTGCCAGAACGGCAACCACAAGCATGACCTGGCTGAGCCCAGCGCCAAGGGACTGGATCATGCCCTGGGTGTTGACGGTCGGGGCGCTGCTGAGGGCGCTATGGGCGCGGGCGACTTCGAGGCCAGCCGTCGCCAAAATCTCTTGGCCAAAAGCGCCGACCAGACCGTACGCGCCATAAAGGATCGTCGCACCCGCTGCGGCCATGCCAACAGCGTACGTCGCATTGCGAACCTTGAGCGCCGCTTCGCTGCGCGCGACGCCGCGGCCGACATTGACGGAGAAGCCGTCGTCAGCCGGTTCATGGGCTTCCGCAAAGGAGCGCTTCAGCAGGGCGTCAAAATCGTTCATGTCGCCGGTTCCAATAACCTTCTCAGTTTTTCCGTCCCTCTAAGGACGTGTGATTTCACGGTGCCAAGGGCAAGGCCAGTCATCTCCACAATTTCCGAGTGACTGAGCCCTTCTCCGTGGTTCAACGTCACACACAATCTCTCAGCATCCGATAGCTTCGCAAGTGCCTTCTCCAGATCAATCTTGGCGCCGGCCGCAGCTTCCGGCGTACTTTCCTCTGACGCGATCGGGGAAGCGTCATCGATCTCTTCGAAGATCGCTTTCTGCTTCCGCTTGGCCATCAGAAACGTCGTGACCGCAATCCTCCTAAACCAACCCGGAAAAGCCGCCGGGGTTTCTAGGTCTCTCAATCTATCCCACGCCTTGATGAACGCCTCTTGAGCCAGATCATCAGCTTCAGCGTGGCTGTTGCACATTCGCCTGAGCAGAGCCCGGGCCCAGCCTTGACGACGCTTCACCAGCTCCCCAAAGGCCGCCTGGTCCCTGGCCAGGGCTGCGATAATCAGCGCAGCTTCCGTGGCCTGAGCCAGATTGAGGAACCCCCGTGCGGCCACCGATCACCACTCACTGGTCCTTCTTCTTGGCCGCATAATCCACGATGGCGAGCAGGATGAACGCCACGCCGAGGGCGCCAAGTATTGCCGCCGCAGTCAGCATGCCGTTGCCGGAAAAGCCAGACGGATCAAACCCGCCGCTAAGGAAACTTGCCGCAACGAAACCCAACGCCAGCGCGAGCAGTACGACGCCGCTGCCGAGCGTCCGGCGGGGACGGTCCTGCTGTTGCTTTTGGCCCTCGGTGAGCTGGCGCATCAGCGCCGGATCGAGCTGCTGACCCTTCTCCAGCGCCTGCGAGATCAGCTGGTGCGCGGACTGTTTAGTCCGCTCCTTTAGCCAGATCGGAACCAGGATAATGGCGCCGAGGAAAGCGAAAAAAATGACAGGAACAATGACTTCGCCACCCATATGCGGGTCTCCATAGCCCTGGGGACTTCGCCCCATTCACGTCATAGATGCCCGGACGAGACGGTTTGGATGCAGTGATCTCAGCCGGCCCCGAGAGCGACTCGTTTGTGACAGAGCCCGCCTTCCCCGGCCAGGGGTCCGCATTGCCCCAGCACTAGCGCTTGCGAGGTAACACTTAATCATATACTTAAGTGTTATGTTCAGGCAGGACGCGATCCTCGATCTGGCCTTCCAGGCCCTCGCCGACCCAAGCCGCCGCGCCATGGTGGACCGTCTGGTCCAAGGGCCAGCGACTGTCAGCGATTTAGCCAAGCCGCTGGCGATGAGCCTGCCCGGCGTCATGCAGCACTTGGCGGTGTTGGAAGCGTCGGGACTGGTGGTGTCGGAAAAAGTTGGCCGCGTTCGCACCTGCCGGATTGAGCCGAAGGTTCTCTCCCAAGCCGAGCATTGGATTGCCGAACGGCGCGCGCACTGGGAGCGGCGCTTGGACCGGCTTGGCGCATTTCTCGACGAAACGAAGGACGACTAATGCTCACGCTCTACGGACACCCGATCTCCTCCTTCACCTGGAAAGTCCTGACGGCGCTCTACGAGAACGCCACGCCTTTTGAATTGGTGACGGTCGACCAAAACACCTACGCCGAGTTCATCGCGCTTTGGCCGATGGGCAAATTTCCCGTTCTGCTCGACAGCGACCGCAAAGCGATGATCACTGAAACCTCCGTCATCATCGAGTATCTCGACGTCCGTTATCCCGGCGCCACACGCTTCATTCCAAAAGACGTCGATGTAGCCCTAGAGGTCAGGCGCTGGGATCGTGTGTTAGATCACGTCAATGTAACAATGGCCAAGGTCGTCACTGACAACATCCGGCCAGCCGGCGAGAACGATGTGTACGGCGTCGAAGAAGCCAAGCGGATCGTGCGCGCCGCCTATGGCATCATTGAGGCCCAGCTCCGCAACCGCGACTTCATCGTCGGCGACAGCTTCACGATGGCGGATTGCGCCGCCGCGCCCGCGCTTTGGTACGCAACACGCAATGTCGCGCTCGATGATGGGTTTCCAAGTATCGCGGCTTATCTCGAACGTTTGAAGAGGCGCCCTTCTTTCGCGCGCGCGGTGAAAGAGTCCGAACCACTCTTCCACCTTTATCCGGGAGCTTAAGCGATGACGACACTTCTTCACGCTACGCTTGTCATGGAGCGCCGCTACAACGCTTCACCGGCGCGGGTGTTCGACGCCTGGGCCAATGTCGAAGCGCGCAAACGCTGGTCGGCGCCGACGCCAGAGATCGCGATCGAGTACGAAGCCTCCGATTTTCGCGAAGGCGGGCGCGACGTGAGCTATTGTATCGAAAACGGCAAGCGCGCGCATGTCGCCGAGGTGACCTACCTCGATATCCGCCAGGATCAGAGCATCGTCTTCGCAGAGGCCGTATCGCTCCATGGCAAGAAGCTCTCCACCGCACTGATTAGCGTAGAGCTTCTGCCGCACGGCGCCGGCACTGAACTCCTGCTCACCATACAAATCGCCGCCTTCGATGCACAGATGGAAGATGGCTATCAGTTCGGCTGGTCCGCCGCACTCGACGGTCTCGCCAAGGAATTCGCATGACCAAACGCTCCGCCACACATGCAACCTTCGTGATCGAACGCGAATACGCACACCCCCCTGCGAAAGTGTTCGCCGCCTACGCTGACCCGAAAAAGAAGGCCAAGTGGTTCGCCGGTCCCGCTGAGTGGGACTCAAAGCACACGCTGGACTTCCGCGTCGGCGGCAAAGAGACCTCAAGCGGCGGACCTCAGGGCGGGACCGTTCACGCCATGAACGGCGTCTACTGGGACATCGTCGAGAACGAACGCATCGTCATGTGCTATGAAATGCACCTCGATGCGACGCGCATCTCCGTCTCGCTCGGCACGACGGAGATTAAGCCCTCCGGCGCCGGCTCCACGCTGATCTACACCGAACAAGGCGTCTATCTCGACGGGTACGACGATGCTGGTCAGCGCGAGGAAGGTACGCGCATACTGCTCGATCAACTCGATCAATTCTTGAAGGCGTGAGGGGCGACCATGGGCAAGCTCATCATCTGGAACGTGATGTCGCTCGATGGCGCATTTGAGGGCGTGACGCCATGGGATCTCTCCATGCATGAAACGGTATGGGGGCCGGAGTTGAAGACGCTTTCAGACGACCAGTTGTCTGAAGCTGCACTCCTGCTCTTCGGCCGCAACACGTATGAGGGCATGCGCGATTATTGGGTCAACTCGACCGAACCAGAAGCGCCGGCCATGAACAACACGCCGAAGGTGGTCGTGTCCTCGACCCTGAAGGACGCCGATTGGAACAACTCGCGCATCGTGCGCTCGCTTGATGAAGTCGCGGCGCTGAAGCGCGACGCGGGCGATAGGAGCATCTTCGTCTTCGGCAGCGCCCAGCTCACCGCCTCTCTGCGCGACGCTGGGCTGATCGACGAGTATCGCATCTGCATCGCGCCGCTGTTGCTCGGCAAAGCCGGCGGCGCGCCGTTGTTTAAACCGGAGAACGAACGCCAACGTCTTGAGTTGATCAAGGCTGAAGCAATCCAAGGCGGGGGTGTTCTGCTGTTCTACCGGCCCGCCGCCGCGTAGAACGCTTTCTGTGAATCCGACTGCGATCACCATTCCGCTCGGGGACGACACGTCCGTCTCCGCGCTGTGGCTCGCGCCGTCGAACGCGCGCGCTGCTTACGTCTTCGCGCATGGCGCCGGCGCTGGCATGGCGCACAAATCGATGACGGCGATTGCGGAGGGCTTGGCTGAGCGCGGGATTGCGACGTTGCGGTACAACTTTCTCTATATGGAGCGCGGATCGAAGCGGCCCGATGCACCGGCGCTTGCGCATACCGCCGTGCGCGCTGCTGTTGCGAAAGCGGCGGAGCTTGCGCCGACGCTCCCACTCTTTGCGGGTGGGAAATCCTTTGGCGGACGGATGACGTCGCAGGCGCAGGCTTTGTCGGCGCTGCCCAACATTCGCGGTTTGGTGTTCTTTGCGTTTCCGTTGCATCCCGCCGGCAAGCCGAGCGATGAGCGGGCGAAGCATTTGGATGATGTTGGGATTCCGATGCTGTTTCTGCAGGGGACGAATGATGCGTTGGCGGAACTTTCTTTGCTGAAGCCTGTGGTGAAGCGGGTTGGCGCGACATTGCATTTGGCTGAACACGCCGATCACAGTTTTCATGCGCCTGCGAAGTCTGGGCGGAAGGATGCCGAGGTATGGGCAGATATCCTTGATACGGCGGCTAACTGGATGCTGGCGCGTTAGCTGAACTGTTTGGCGTATATCTCCGGCTTGAAGCCGACGATGAGTTTGCCGCCGACATCGAGCACTGGCCGCTTAATCATGCTGGGCTGCTCCAGCATCAGCGCTATGGCTTTCTTCTCCGTCACGTTTTCGCGTTGCGCATCGGGCAATTTCCGGAACGTCGTGCCTGCGCGATTGAGCAAAACTTCCCAACCCGCTTCTTTCGCCCAGCGTTCGAGCGAGGCTTTGTCGATGCCTTCGGCTTTGTAATCGTGGAACGCGTACGCGACGCCGTGCTCATCGAGCCAGGTGCGCGCCTTCTTCATCGTATCACAGTTCTTGATGCCGTAGATCGTAATCTGCTTGCTCTTGGCCATGCGCGTATTATGCAAACCGGCGGAGGAAACGCCATGGCCGATACGCTCACTTTCTACACCAATCCGATGTCGCGCGGACGCATCGCGCGCTGGATGCTGGAAGAGATCGGCCAGCCTTACGAAACGGTCGTGCTCGAATACGGGACGACGATGAAGGCGCCCGAATACCTCGCCATCAATCCGATGGGCAAAGTGCCCGCGATTCTGCATGGCGACACGGTGATCACCGAGGGCGCTGCCATCTGCGCTTATCTGGCCGACGCTTTTCCTCAAGCGGGCCTGGCGCCTGCGATCACCGACAAGATGCGCGGCCCCTATTATCGCTGGATGTTTTACGGCGCCGGCCCGGTCGAAGCGATGGCCTCCAACACGGCGCTTGGCGTTGTGGTGCCGGAGGAAAAGCGCGGCATGGTCGGCTACGGCTCGCGCGAGCAAGTGATCGACACGTTGGAGAAAGCCGTGAGCGGCGGCGACTATCTGCTCGGCGATCGCTTCAGCGCGGCGGACGTCTATCTCGGCGCCCAACTCGGTTGGGGCCTGCAATTCGGCACCATCGACAAGCGCCCAGCGTTTGAAGCGTATGTCGGCCGCATCATGAGCCGCCCCGCCGCCGTGCGCGCGCGCGAGATCGATGATGCGTTGGTGGCGGCGGCAAAGACATAGGCGCGCGAAAGCGCTTCCGCGCGGCGCAGATTTCAAAACACGATCCCGCAAGGCGGGAGGCGGGGCGCGTACTCCGCGCCGAGAATGCCGATCTTGCGACCGGCGATAGAGACGCTTAGTACGCGCCCCGTTTGACGGCCGTTCTTCCCGGATGCGGCTACAGGAGTTGTTGGCTCGACCGCCACTCACGATGCGCGGTGTTCGATGCGGAAAGCCCACATCTAGCACGAGGCGCCCGAGAGCTTAGCTCCACGCCGCATGGCCGGTTCAACGCGCAAGACCTTCCGAGTCTTGGTCACCCCGGTTTGCATCCCCGGGGACAGCGAGATGAGATCATCCTTCCCGCGTCGGCCACCGCCTTCGACATCTCGGGGTTCGGAGCTCACGAGACCCTCCCAAACCGAAGGCGTGCGTATTGTCACTCAGGTTTGGAAGTGTGGGATAGATTTTTTTTGGGCCCATTGAAGTCATGCATCTGAGTTTGGTGGTTTCCCGTACCGCTCTCGCAGTCTCCGGGCCTGAACCCGCAGGTTATTTGACCCGTCATGATCAGCGACTTGATTAATGGCGGCTTCGATCCGCGGGCTGATGGGCGCGTCAGGGGCCAAAGCCTCCAACGCAATTTCGCGCTCCAGCGCATAGCTCTCGCGGTGCTCGCCAACCATTGCTTCAATCAGCCGATCTATGCGCTCCGCGATTGGCTTGCTCTGAACAAGCATCGACATGAGCCTCGATCTAACCGCTCGCATCTCTTTCCTACGCAGTAATCGCTTTCGAGCCAGTGCGAGTTGATATGCATTCCTGTCAGGACCAGCGTTCTCGACATCGTTGATCAGACCGTTCATTTCATCCAGCGTTACCTCAGGATCGGCTGCGCGCGAGCTCAATTTGTGGTGCGGGTCGGTTAGCACCTCATCGCGTTCAAGCAATAGTCGAGCCGCGATGGCAACACGCTCGTCAGTGCTTACTGTCAACTCCACCAGTCTGTTCGTGTCGTAATGACGAGGAAAGTCATCAAATCTGTCCCCATTCTTCTCCCACTCCCCAGTCTTGCTCTTTCGGACCAGCGCACGGAACGCGTCCGGCTCGGTAAACGGATCGAGCCTGTGGATTGATTGCTTCTTGTAGAAAAGGTCGCGTTGTTGCGCGTCGCGGGATGCGGATGAGATCGCTTGTAGCAAAGCTGCTAGGAACACGAGGTCAATGAGCACCCGCGTGAGAAATACGGCGTGTTGCGAAAGGTCACTTTCCGCAGAAACCGACGCCGCACCTTCGACGTGATAGATTTCGGTCCAGTCGACGAACGGAACTGCTTTAGCAAGCTCTGTCCCGTAAAATGAAATCCACGTCGTGAGTGAGTTGATGTCTGCGCCCGCCGCCAACGCGAACAGCTCTACATCGTTGGTCTGGGCCAAAATCTGAGCTTGTCTAAGCGCCAATGGAACCAACAAGAACATCGACAGAAAGGCGACGAGCGCTTCATCGCGAAGGTTCTGACTGAAGCCCACTCGGATGTGAGCCTGCGATATCGTCGAATTGAGCATTGCCAGTTCGCGATCCTGCTCGATCCAGGCCCATCGCCTAGAAACAGAGAAAGCGACGATGAAGCCCCAAGCGATCGGCACGAAGGCCCATGGAGCGGGCCAATAATACCCAAGCGCCGCACATGAGGCGATCACGCTCACGAGGAGCCCATAACGCAGCAATACGCTCGTTCTATTGGTGCCGGCAGCGTTCGCGAATGCGAAAACGAGCAAGCCATCCACGGCGCTGAGGCGCATGCCCAGCCAGTCGACCGGCGCATTCAGCACCTGGGCGACCTTGCTCGTCGCACCCTCCAGTCGAAGCACACGAATTGCGCGCGGTACAAGCGGAGCAGCAGCAACCAGAAGAAACAACGCGACGAGACCGACTACAACCAGACGCCCCCACTCTGAGTTTATCTGTCGACTGGCGTCATCGCTCTGCGCTGCCCACCAGACAACACCCGCAATTCCTACAACCACGAGAAACAGCAAAATGGCATTCCAACCACTCACGTGCTCGTACTGAGGCTCAACACCTTTTGTTGCAGGAAGCTGGTTATCGCGGACCGCGCGGCGCCAGCAGAAGATCACCGGCAGCGTCATCGCAAGCGCAAAGGCAGTCCCCGCGATGGCCCGCAACGTGAGTTCATCGAGGTATTCGCGAAGTTGAGGAATGCCCGCCGACGCAAGGACGGCCACTATCATCAGCAAGCCGCCCCCGACAGTGGCAACCAGTGGCCAGTCGATCTTCAAAGCACCGTGTGACCGATCAGGAACAAAGCCCTCGACAGAAGCAACCGTCATCCCGCCCTCCGCAGATTACCGGACATTAACCAATCGGAATACGTCCGCAACCGGGACGGGAGCGCGCTACGCGGGCGACACTTCTCGCTTCCTCTCCCACCGCGCCCAAAGCTGATCGTGGATCAGGAACGCGACCGTCTGCACCGCCGGCTCAATCAGGCCGACGGCAAGGGCGGCGCGCCAGTCTTGGGTGATGGCGTAGGTGACGGCGATCGCGATGCTCAGGTGCATCAGCGAGTAGGAGCCGGTTTTCAGGGCGAGGCGCATGGGGGTTAGGTGGGGTGTTGCGAGTGGTTCGCAAGTATCGAGGCTCGGATAACGCAGTCCCGAGCCCGAACCCCGACAACCGAACCCCGCCCCCTCCCCCGCAATTGACGCCCGCGCCGACGCACTCCATTTCAGGCCATGGCTCAGCACGCATCCCAGCCGCCCGCGCATCCAGCGGAGCACGAGCGCGTTCTCATCATCGATTTCGGATCACAGGTGACGCAGCTGATCGCGCGGCGCGTGCGCGAGAACGGCGTCTATTGCGAGATCCATCCCTACAACAAGGTCGACGGCGCTTTCCTCAAAGCGTACGCGCCGAAGGCGATCATCTTCTCCGGCGGGCCGGCGAGCGTCACCGAAGGCGAGAGCCCGCGCGCGACCGAGGATGCGTTCAAGCTCGGCGTGCCGATCCTGGCGATCTGCTACGGCCAGCAGACGATGCATGTGCAGCTCGGCGGCGTGGTCGAGGGCGGGCATGCGCGCGAGTTCGGGCGCGCCGATGTCGAGATTAAGAAGAGCTCGCCGCTGTTCGAGAGCGTGTGGGACGTGGGCGGACGCTATCCGGTGTGGATGAGCCACGGCGACCGCGTGACGAAACTGGCGGACGGGTTTGAAGTGATCGCGACCAGCGAGAACGCGCCGTTCGCCATCGCCGTGGATGAAAAGCGGCGCTTCTATTCGACGATGTTTCACCCCGAAGTCGTGCACACGCCGGACGGCGGCAAGCTGTTGCGCAACTTTACGCACCGCATCGCCGGCATGAAGGGCGATTGGACGATGGCGGCGTTCAAGGACGAGGCCATCGCCCGCATCCGCGCGCAAGTCGGCGACGGCACCGTGATTTGCGGGCTGTCAGGCGGGGTGGATTCGAGTGTGGCTGCGGTGCTGATCCATGAAGCGATCGGCGACCGGCTGCATTGTGTGTTCGTCGATCACGGCCTGATGCGCAAGGACGAGGCGACGCAGGTCGTTTCGCTCTTCCGCGATCACTACAACATTCCGCTGATCCATGCCGACGAAAGCGAACGCTTCATCAGCGCGCTCGAGGGCGTTTCTGATCCGGAAGTGAAGCGCAAAACCATCGGCAAGCTGTTCATCGATGTGTTCGAAGAGAAGGCGAAGTCCATTGGCGGCGCCGGCTTCTTGGCGCAGGGCACGCTTTATCCGGATGTGATCGAGAGCGTGTCGGCGATTGGGGGCCCGAGCGTTACGATCAAGTCGCACCACAATGTCGGCGGCTTGCCTGAGCGCATGAACATGAAGCTGGTCGAGCCGCTGCGCGAATTGTTCAAGGATGAAGTGCGCGCGCTGGGGCGTGAGCTTGGGCTGCCGGATACGTTTGTCGGGCGCCATCCGTTTCCGGGGCCGGGCCTCGCCATCCGCGTGCCGGGCGAGATCACGCGCGAGAAGTTGGATATTCTGCGCGAGGCGGATGCGGTCTATCTCGATGAGATCCGCAAGGCCGGTTTGTACGATAAAATTTGGCAAGCCTTCGCGGTGCTGTTGCCGGTGAAGACGGTCGGCGTCATGGGCGATGGGCGGACGTACGAATATGTCTGCGCACTGCGCGCCGTCACCAGCACGGACGGCATGACGGCGGACTTCTTCCCCTACTCAATGGATTTCCTCGGCCGCGCCGCCACCCGCATCATCAACGAAGTGCGCGGCGTGAACCGGGTCGTGTACGACGTCACGTCGAAGCCGCCCGGCACAATTGAGTGGGAATAGCTACGAACGTATCGCGCTGAGCGGCGCGCCGATCTGGCCGGCTACCAGTGCTGCGAGAATTTGCGGCGCGGGCGGGATGCGCGAGATCGGGCCCATGATCCAATCACGGATGAAGACGAGCGCATCGCTGTCCGACTGGTAGGCCGGCGTGAACATCCAGGATGCGGCTTGGTAGAGCCGGATGTGCCAGAGGCGCAGGCGCGCATATTCGTCGAGCGCAGCATTCAAATCCGATTGCCACTCCAGCGCGCGCGCCAGCGCAAATGCATCAAGCAGCGCCATGTTGGCGCCCTGCCCGAGCTGCGGGCTGGTGCAGTGCCAGCTGTCGCCCACATGCACAACATCGCGCGAGAGCGGCGAACGCAGCGTGCGGTGCGCGTAGGATGCGAAGACGAGATCGGCGTGGCTGTTGATCTGCGCGAGCAGCGGCTCGGTGGCGGGCCAGAGCGCGCGGACTTCATCTTTCCACTGCGCCAGATCGCCTGATGCCCAAGCTTCACGATCCGTATGCTTCAAACTCCAGAAGAACGCCGCCTGGTTGCGCTGCTCGCCGGCGAGTTTGCCTATCGGCATGACGCCAACCATTTTGCGCGCTTGAAAATAGCGCTGCTCCAAAGCGGCGGGATCGAACGCGCCCGCCCAATCGAGGCTCGCCCACAGCGCGCCGAACGGGAGCGGGGCTTTCGGTTGTTGCGACAGCGGCGAGCGCATCCCGAGCGCGTCGATGATGAGATCGAAGCGCGGGCTTTGGCCGCCGTCGGCAAAGTGGAGCCGACCGCTGGACGCGCTGACGACCTCGCGACCACTCTCGATCTCGGCGCCGGCTTGCAGCGCGGCATCGTAAAGCACTTGAAAAAGCGCGCCACGGTGGACCCCGAGCCCGGTTTCCGCGCGCTCACCACGCGCGTCGTAGCGGACGTCGAGAACCACATTTTGGCGCGGCGTGTTGCAACCGATGAGGCGCGTGATCGGCGCGCCGAGTGCCCGCATCGCATCGCCCGCACCGATCGTATCGAGCACCGCCATGCCGACGGGCTGCATGATGATCCCGGAGCCGAGCGGGCGCGGGCTGGCGAACTGGTCATAGATCACCACACGCGCGCCTTGCCGGCGCAACAATGCGGCAGCGCTTAGCCCTGCGACACCGCAGCCGGCGATGGCGATCTCACGCGGCCGCATGCGTCAGCGCCGTTGCAACGCGGCGATGTAGAAGCCGTCGCACCCAGTCATAAGCGGCGACATTTGCAAGCCGTGCGTGCGCGTGCGGGCTGGTGCGGGGACAGTCAGCGCCTTGGGCGAAAACTCGGCATCGGTGGCGAGGAAAGCCGCGACTTGATCTTCGTTCTCTTCCGGCAGCACCGAACAGGTGACGTACACGAGCGTGCCGCCCGGCTTCACCAAGGGTGCTGCGAGTGCGAGCGCTTGGCGTTGTTCTTCGAGCCGCTTGGCCAGCGCATTCGGGCGCAGGCGCCATTTCGAGTCTGGGCTGCGCCGCCATGTGCCGGAGCCGGTGCAGGGTGCATCGACCAACACCACGTCCATGCGTCCGCGCAAATCTTCCAGCGCCTCGCGGGTACGCAATGGCGGACGGATTTGCAGATTGCGCACGCCGGCGCGGTCGGCACGTTCTTTGATCGGCGCGAGACGACGGCCATCGACGTCATGCGCGAAGATTTGGCCTTTGTTCTGCATCATGGCGGCGAGCGCGAGCGTCTTGCCGCCGCCGCCAGCGCAAACGTCGGCGACCTGCATGCCGGGCGCGGCCCCTGAAAGCAAAGCGGCGAGCTGGCTGCCTTCGTCCTGTACTTCGAACCAGCCTTTGACGAAGCTCTGCTCGGTCGCCCACGGAAACGTGCGGCCTTGTTTCCAAGGGATGCGCACGCCCTCCGGCGCGTAGGGTGTTGGCGATGGCGGCTCGGTGAGTTTGGGGCTTTCGCCGAGTGCGGCGATCAGATTCTCGCGATCGGTTTTCAGCGTGTTGGTGCGGAGATCGAGTGATGCGGGTGCGGCGAGGGCCGCGCCCTCCTCGGCGCGGTCATCGCCGAAGGCGCGCGTGAGACTGGCGTCGAGCCATTCGGGATAATCGCCGCGCACCCAAGCCGGCGCGTCAGCGATGTTGTCCGACGCAAGTGCTGTGCGCTCGGCTTCAGTGGGCGGCGATGGCGCGTGCGGGTCTTCGTAGAGGCTTTGTTCGATCTGCTCGGCGCTCCAGCCGAAGCCCCAGCGCAACGCGCCCCACACCCACGCGCGCGGCGTGTCGTGGCCGATGCGCCAAGCGCTCGATTGCTTCCAGCGCAGCGCGCCAAAGACGAGATCGCCAATCTCGGCACGATCTTTGGAGCCGGCGAAGCGATGCGCGAGCATCCACGCCTTCACTGCGTCCGCCGCAGGCTGGCGCTGGTTCTCGAGCGTGGAGAGGATTTCGATAGCGGCTTGCTGACGAGCGCCCGGGCGCATGGGTGTACCCCACAAAAAAGTACGAAGCGAGTTAGCTCCCGAGCGGATAGTTCGGCGCTTCGCGCGTGATCGCGACGTCGTGGACGTGGCTCTCGCGCAAGCCGGCCGAGGAGATTTTTACGAACTTTGCTTTCGCGCGCATCTCCGGCAAGTTCGCCGCGCCCACATAGCCCATCGAGGCGCGTAGGCCACCGATGAGCTGGTGGATGATGTTCGACACCGCGCCCTTGAACGGCACGCGGCCTTCAATGCCTTCCGGCACCAATTTCATCTGATCGGTGACTTCCTTTTGGAAGTAGCGATCGGCCGAGCCGCGCGCCATGGCGCCGAGCGATCCCATGCCGCGATAGCTCTTATAGGACCGGCCCTGATAGAGGATGATATCGCCGGGCGCTTCTTCGGAGCCTGCGAGCAATGAGCCGATCATCGCCACTTCGGCGCCGCCCGCCAGCGCCTTGGCGAGATCGCCCGAGTACTTGATGCCGCCATCGGCGATGATCGGCACGTCGGCTTTTTGCGCCGCTTTTGCAGCATCCATCACGGCGGTGAGTTGCGGCACGCCGACGCCGGCGACGATGCGCGTGGTGCAGATCGAGCCTGGGCCGATGCCGACCTTTATGCCATCCGCGCCTGCGTCGATCAGCGCCTTGGCGCCATCGGCGGTGGCGATGTTGCCGGCGATGATTTGTGTTTTGTTCGAGGCGCGCTTGATGCGGGTGACGGCGTCGAGCACGGATTTGGAGTGGCCGTGCGCGGTGTCGATGACGACCACATCAACGCCCGCTTCGATCAGCGCCAGTGAACGCTCGTATCCAGCGTCGCCGATGGTGGACGCCGCGCCGACGAGCAAGCGGCCGCGTTCGTCCTTGGCGCGGTTCGGGAAAGCTTGCGCCTTCTCGAAATCCTTCACCGTGATCAAACCGGAAACGCGGTTGGCCTCATCGACAACGATCACGCGCTCGATGCGGTTCTTATGCAGCAGCTTCTTGGCTTCGCTTTCATTGACGCCGTCTCGGACCGTGACGAGATTTTCTTTCGTCATCAGATCAGCGACGGTGTCGGTCATGTCGGCGAAGCGCATATCGCGGTTGGTGAGGATGCCGACGAGCTTGCCCGTCTCGCGGTCGACCACCGGGAAGCCGGAAATCTTGCGCGCTTCCTTGATCAGGATGATCTCGCCGACAGTCTGGTCCGGGAAGATCGTGATCGGATCGATCACCATGCCGCTCTCGAACTTCTTGACCATCTTCACTTGGTCGGCCTGTTCGGCGGGGGTCATATTGCGGTGAAGGATGCCAATGCCGCCGGCTTGCGCCATGGCGATGGCGAGCCGCGCCTCGGTGACGGTGTCCATGGCGGCGGAGATGAGCGGGATGTTGAGACTGATGCCGCGGGTCAGGCGCGTGGCGGTGTTGACGTCGGCGGGCAGCACTTCGGACGCGCCCGGTTCGAGGAGCACGTCGTCAAAGGTCAAAGCTTCACGGATTTCCATGGACGGCTGGTAGAGATTCGAGCCGGACTTGTCCAGGGTGGGCCGCTGATAGGAGCCATCCCATGCCGCAAGTCGCCCTGGAAACAGTCACGCCGCAGCTGATCGCGGTGGTCACGGCCCGCGTTGAGATCAAGGAAATCATGGGCGCGTGGGAGCCGGCGCTTTACCAGGTGAAGGCGTTCCTGGCCGAGCGGCCGGACTTGGCGGCCAGCGGCCGGCACGTGTTTTTGTACCACCACCCGACGCAGCGCGATCAGCCAATGGAGATCGATTTCGGCATCGAGGTGGCCAACGCGTTTGAGGGCGGCGGCGCGGTCAAGTGCGTCGCCACGCCAGAGGGGCGCGTGGCGATGGCGGTGCATGTCGGCGCGCTCACCAGCCTGCCGCAGACGCACATGGCGATCCACCAATGGTGCGCCGCCAACGGGCACACGATTGGCGGCTTCTCGTGGGAGACCTATACGTGGGGCGACGGGCCCGATCCGGTAGAGACGATCGTGCGCTACGCATTGCGCTAGGTCTTCACTTAAATGCGTCAGCCCATGCTGGCGGGCGGGGCCGAGGCTATTCGCTGGCGACGGGTTTCAAGGAAGGCGCGAAAATTGGCATCGTTTGCAAACGTCATGTCAGTGCCATCGAGGCGAGCGGTTACTGAGCCGTCAGCATTGTTTCTATAGGCAACGCCTTCATAGCTTCCATCGACTCTAAACGAGGGCGGTGTCTGGTCTTTCTTTGGCGTCAGCAGCACATGGGGCAGCGCGACTATAAAGAGCGCCATTCCCCAAAGCGACCAGCCCCAAAACCCGTAACCTTTGCTTTGGCCAATCGCTCCGACGATGAAGCCCAGCAACATGGCGATAAACCCGACACCCGCCGTACTCGCCGCGAAACCGAGTCCCAACACCCAGAAGAGTATCGCCCAAAGAATTTCCATCTTCACCCCCAGCACTTCATAGATAACCTAGGGTAGCATTATTTGCTCAACCCTCGAAAGCCCATCGCGACGACGTACACTTCCGAACTCTCCGCCCTGCTCGCTTTCGGCTTCGCATGTTTCACCGTGGCAAAGTTTTGCTTCAGGCGCGTGAGCAGTTCGTTGTCGAGCCCGCCTTGGAAGGCCTTAGTGACGAACGCGCCGCCGGGCGCCAGATGCGCGAGCGCGAAATCGGCGGCGGCGTCCGCCAGCGCGCCAGTGCGGATTTGATCCGTGCGCGAATGGCCGGTGGTGTTGGCGGCCATGTCGGAGAGGACAACATCGGGCGCGCCGCCCAGGGCCGCCATCAACACGCCGGGTGTGGCGTCATCGAGCAGATCGAGCTGGAAGAAGGTCGCACCCGTTAGCGGCTCGATCGGCAAGAGATCGACGCCGACAATTTTGCCAGCGCCGCGTTGCACCGCGAACTGCGCCCAGCCGCCAGGCGCTGCGCCCAGATCGATGATGCGCGCGCCGCGCTTCAAAAGATGAAACTGTTCGTCGAGTTCGATCAGCTTGTAGGCGGCGCGAGCGCGATAGCCGTCGGCGCGCGCGCGGGCGACGTAGGGATCGTTGAGCTGGCGCCTTATCCAGTTGCGCGAGCTTTCCTTGACCTTCTTGTTCTTGACGTTGGTCGTCATCTGACGCTCGCCGCTTCCTGAGGTCGGCTTGCCGGTCCAGCGGCGCTTGGGGGTTTCGTCGTCACTCATCGATGGGCGCCGTGGGCGGCCATCAAGCGCATCAGCACGCCTTCACGCAAACCACGATCGGCGACACGGATGCGTTGCGTCGGCCAAACGCGCAGCACGGCGTCGAGAATAGCGCCGCCGATCACGACCAAATCGGCGCGATCCTTGCCGACACAGGGGCTGGCGGCGCGCTCGTTCAAGCTCTGGCTCAGCATACGCGCGATAGTGGCGCGGCACTCAGCAACGTCGAACCAGTAGCCGTCCACGCGTGCGCGCGTGTAACGAGGCAGGCCCATGTGCACGCCAGCGAGGCTCGTCACAGTCCCGGACGTCCCGATGACATGCGCCTTCCCCGCCTCGAAGGCCGCGCGCAGATGCGCCGCTTCGCCGACCGGTTCAAGCTGCGCGGCGAGGCGCGTAACCAGAGCTTCGTACCAATCTTCGCGTCCCGTTGCGGGTTCCTCTTCCTCTTCGGCCAACGTCACCACGCCGAGCGGCGCGGTGCCCCACGCGAGGATCGGCGCTTCCAGCGGATTGGCGAGCACGTCTTTCGGGCGCACCCAAGAAAGCTCAGTTGAGCCGCCGCCGATATCGACGATCAGCGCCACCTCTGGTTCGGGTTCGATCAGGCTGGCGCAGCCGAGTACGGCGAGCTGCGATTCTTCCTGCGAGGTGATGACTTCGAAATCCAAGCCTAGATCGCTCTTGATCCTGTTCAGGAAGGTCACGCCATTCGACGCGCCGCGGCACGCTTGCGTGGCGACGCAGCCGACTGCGATCGGCGAACGCGCTTCGATGCGTTGCGCACAAGCTGCGAGCGCCTGGTAGGCGCGCGCCATCGCTTCGTCGCTCAAGCGGCCCGTGTGCGCGAGCCCCTCGCCCAGGCGCACGATGCGCGAATAGCCATCGACGACGCGCAAGCCATGCTCGCCGTCCGGCGCCGCAATCAACATGCGGCAGTTGTTCGTGCCCAAATCGAGCGCGGCAAACAGCGGCGCTCTCGAGCGCGCGCTAGTCCGTCCACCGCTGCGCGACGGGGCTTGGCGCCCATCGCTGTTCATTACTAACCGTCCGGCGAAACGACCCTCGTCGCCCCGCAATTGCCTATTCGGGCTGACGTTAGCCTCTTTAAGCGCCCAAAGCAGCGGGCTTTTGCCTGCTTTCTGCCTCGTTCCGGGGCGGTTGGGCTCTGTTGGACACACTTATTCGTGTCCAGGGCTCGAATCCTTGTGACCGGCGTTATCGATGCATACGTTACTTGAGCAAGGGCACAGGAGGTTAGAAGGAGGAGAACATGCGCGAAGCGAAATTCTCCATCGGTACAGTGGTCCGTCACCGGCTTTTCCCATTCCGGGGCGTGGTGTTCGACGTCGATCCAGAATTCTCCAATACGGATGAATGGCTCGCGGCGATCCCAGAACCGGTGCGCCCGGATCCCAACCAACCCTTCTACCATCTCTTTGCAGAGAATTCGGATAGCCACTACGTCGCTTACGTCTCTGAGCAGAACCTGATTGCGGACGAGAGCGGCGAGCCAGTCGATCACCCGCAAATCGAGCTTCTGTTCGATGAAACGGACGACGGCGAATACAAGCTACGCCCCGAAGCGCTGAACTAAGCGCCGGTAGCAAGGCTAACGAACGGCGGTCGCGCAAGCGGCCGCCGTTTTCGTTTAGGTGCGCTGGAACGGATAGAAGTCGCCGCCGAGCGGCAGGATGCGTGTGAGTTCGTCGAGCGCGGTTTGCACTTCGCCGACAAGTGCGCGATCGCCGCAATCGGCGGGCGCGATCTCTTCGCGGTAGTGCTTGCGCACCCAGGCTTCGAGCTGATCGGCGAGCGCGTCAGTGAGGAAAAAGCCCTGCGCCGCCGCGGCGCGCTCATCCGCCGTCATCACGATGCGCAAGCGCAGACAAGCGGGCCCGCCGCCATTGCGCATGCTTTCGCGGACTTCGACGTATTCAACTTGGCCGATGGCTGCATCTCGCTGAGCGATCAGCTCAGCAACGTAGGCAGCCGTCTTATTGTTCTCGCGCACTTCGCTGGGAGCGATAAGCGTGAGCTGCGAGGCGCCAGGCAGCCGCACCAATTGCGAATTGAAGAGGTAGGACGAAACCGCATCGTCCAAGCCAACGCGCGCGCTCGGCACTTCAACGAAGACCGGCGTAAAGCCTTGCGCTTTGGCGCGCACTTCTGCGTAGAGCGTCGCTTTGTCGGCGAACGCGTCTTCGTGGTGAAACAGCACGTGCTCGTGCGCGACGGCGACAACGTCATTATGAAAGGCGCCAGCGTCGATCGCCTGCGCTGCTTGCCGCGCGAACACAGCGCCTGCGCCCACACCGTGCCTGCGCGCTACGGCTTGGCTGGCCTCCAAGGTTTGGCGCGCGGGAAAACCGGCCTTTGTCTCGCTGGCCTTGCGGCCATACACGAAAATCTCCACGCCCGGCGCACCAGCACTCGCCGCCATGCGCATGTGATTGGCCGCGCCTTCATCGGAGAGCGTGTCGTGCGGCGTGAGCGCCGAGTGCACGGCAAAACGCGCCTCGTCTGGCAACAGCCGCCGTAACGTGCGCTCCGTTTGCTCCTCTTCCAGCAAGCGATGCAGCATGGTTTGCAGATTGGCGACGCTGGCGTGCAGCTTGCCATCGGCGCAGTCGGCGCTCGGTGATATGGTCGCGGCGTTCGCCGCCCACATGGCGGACGCCGCCAGCGCCGCGCGCGCGATGGTCGGCTCAGTTCTCCAAGCGCGCTCCCACACAGCCGCATCGGCGCCTGTGAACCCCAGCGACCGAAGCCAGCTGATGTTAGGCCGCTCGTGCGGCGGCAACACGCCTTGGCTCAAGCCCAGCGCGCGCAGCCGGCGCATCTTGGCGACGCCTTGCAGCGCCGCTTCGCGTGGTCGCGCCACGGAATCGCGATTGCGCGCCGACGCGAGATTGCCTTCAGACAAACCGGCATAATTGTGCGTCGGCCCGACGAGCCCGTCGAAATTGATCTCTTCTGCGCCGCTCATCCCGGCAAACCGGGCGCTGCGATGGCGGTCGCCTTCTCCGCCGCTTGGGTGGCGACCGGGTAAGCGACGTAGTCGGCGGCATAGTAGGCGCTCGGACGCAGCGATCCGGAGAGCCCTGGTCCGCCGAACGGCATCGCGCCGCTGGCGCCGGTGGTGGGGCGATTCCAGTTCAGGATGCCGGCGCGCAGTTCGTTTTTCGTCCGCGCCCACAATGCCGCGTCATCGCTGATCAACCCACCGGCCAAACCGAAGCGCGTTGCGTTGGCGACATCGAGCGCGTGATCAAAATCCTTGACGCGATGAACCTGCAGCAGGGGCCCAAACAATTCTTCGTCCGGTGTTGCGAGGCCGGTGACGTCGACGATGCCGGGCGAGGCAAACGCGCCGTCGCGCTTCAGCGCCAGCACGACCTTTGCGCCGAGCGCCGACAAACCTTCCTGCATCTTCACGGCGCGATCGGCGGCGTGGGCGTTGACGAGCGGGCCCATGAACGGCTCGGGCGAAGCATCCGCCGCACCGACCACGAGTTTTGCCGCCAACCCCGCGACCGCTTGCACAATCGCCTCGCCCTCCACTGTATCCGGCACGATCAAGCGGCGCGCGCACGAGCAGCGCTGGCCGCTGGTTGCAAAGGCAGAGTGAACGATGAGGTTGGCGGCGGCCATTGCGTCCACTGGCGGCCACACGATCAGGGCGTTGTTGCCGCCGAGTTCAAGCGCCAGCAACACGTCAGGTCGGCCAGCGAATTTACGATGGATGAGCGCGCCAGTATGCGCCGAACCGGTGAACAGCACTCCATTCAAGCCAACCGCATCGAGCAGCGCTGCGCCGGTTTCGTGGCCGCCTTGCAGCAAGTTGAGCACGCCAGCCGGCAAGCCCGCTTCTTCCCAAGCTTCCGCCATGAGCGCGCCTACGCCGGGCGTGAACTCGCTCGGCTTGAACAAGACGCAATTGCCAGCAAGCAGCGCCGGTACGATGTGGCCGTTCGGCAGGTGCCCTGGAAAGTTGAACGGCCCGAACACAGCCAGCACACCGTGCGCATGATGCGAAAGCGCCAAGGCGCCGAACGGCGCTTTCTCGTCGCGCGAGCCCGCACGCTCGCTCTGTGCGCGGATTGAGAGTTCGATCTTGCCGATAATGGTTGCGACTTCGCCCTTGGCGTCCCACGCCACTTTGCCCATTTCGGCGCTGATTGTCCGCGCCAGCGCATCGGCGCGCTTTTCGATTGCCTCGGCGAAGGCGCGAACAATAGCGACGCGATCTTCAAGCGGGCGACGCGACCAGTTTGGAAACGCAAGGCGCCCAGCGGCCATGGCTTCAGCGACATCGTCGAGGTTGGCGGCGTGGCCCTGCCAGACTTTGTCGCCATTGACGGGATTGTGGGAAGAAAAGCGCTCCCCCGCGCCCGCGCGCCATGCGCTGTTGATATAGAGTTCAGTGCGCATCGCTCACCCAAATCAGCGCTTCATCACCGTCGCTGAGGCCAAGTGCTGCAAGCGCCGCGCGCGGCGTGTGAACTTGGTCCGCCGCGAAGACGGCCCGTGTCGATACGCAGCGAAAGTCTTGCAAGTGTGGCGACGCCAGCAAAGCGCGTTTGCTATCAGGCAGCGTGTCATTGGCGACGACGCGGACGCGGCGCGATTCGCGCTTGGTGCGAATATGATCGCGCTGGGCGCTCACCAGTGGACCGCCGTCGAAAATGTCGACGACATTGGCGAAGGCGAAACCCTCCCACTCCAGCAGCTTGCGCGCACCCTCGCCCTCGCCGTGGCATTTGCCGATCACGGCGCGCGCTTCGGCGGGCAACAGGTCAATATAGATCGGATGCTGCGGCGTGAGGTCGAGGATAAATTGATTGTCCGTGGTGGCGCTCAGTTTGTCGGCCTCAGCAAAGTCCATGCGGAAGAAGTGCCGGCCAACCGCCTCCCAAAACGGCGACACGCCGTCCGGTGAAACGACGCCGCGCAACTCGGAGACGACGTGTTCGCGGAAACGCTGCGGCGCGGCCGCCATCAGCATGTAGCGCGCTTGCGCCAGCGCACGGCCAACGCCGGCAGCGCGGTGTTCGGGGCGCACGAAGAGCGAGCCGACCTCGCTGCAGCCGGTGAAATCGTTGACGCCGATCAGCACGTGCATGTCGAAACGCTGGCCGACGACGGCGGAGGATTGCGCTTCGCGGATGATTCGGAAATTGAAGAAAGGCGGCGTCTCGCCGATCGTCGCCTTCACGCCGCAGCAGCCGGCAAGCGCGCCGCTCTCGACGTGTTCGAGCGCGATGAAATAACGCTCGTCGCCAGCCGTCATCGCCGTCGATGCGAAACTCTGAGCCGACAGTTCGAGTTTCTTGGCCATCGCTACATCGTCGAGCATCAGACTAGTGAAGCCCGCGCCTGCGATTTCGCGTAGCTGCTTGAAGCCTTCGAGGTCGCCCGGACCGGCGGCGCGCATCACATAGGGCGGCGCTGTCACGAGCGCAGGCTCTTCACATCGAACAGGCCCCGCTCAATACCAGTCAGCATGAGGAAGGAAAGCTTGGCGCGCTCCGTGAAGCTGGGGATCAGCGCGAACTCCTGATCGCTGTGGAGCGCTCCGCCACAGGGGCCAAGCGTGTCGATGTTTGGACAACCGGCGGCGGCCAGGTTGTTGCCTTCGCAAACACCGCCGGAGGCTTGGAATTTAAGATCGAGACCGAGGGCCGCGCCGGCACGGTGCGTCCATGCCGCCATGGTGCGCTGCTGATCGTTGAGTGGTTTGGGCGGGCGCGTGAAGCCGCCGTGCAAGTGTGCGGTGATGCCGTCGCGTGCATTGGCGGCGGCGGCTATGCGCGCCACCTCGGCTTCGGCCCAAGCGGTGGCTTCAGCATCCGGCGCACGCACGTTGAAGCGTAACACGGCGCGATCGGGCACGATGTTCACCGGGCTGCCACCGTCAATGGCGCCGACATTAAAGGTGACGCCCTCTCGCTTGCCGTTCAGCGCATCGAGCGCAAGTGCTGCGTCCGCGGCGGCTAGAACGGCGCTGCGGCCGTCGCCAAAGGCGCGACCCGCATGCGCGGCGCGGCCACGCAGCGCCAGGCTGTAATTCGCGGAGCCCTTGCGCGCATCGACCAGCGCGCCATCCGCGAGCGCCGGTTCGTACGTGAGGCCGAGATGCGCGCGCGCGCCGAGCACTGCGAGCAATGCAGCACTGGCTGGCGAGCCGATTTCTTCGTCTGGATTCAACAGCACCTCATAACCAACGCGCTTGTCGCCGGGCAGCGCCTCGAATGCTTCGAGCGCCGCCAGCATGACAGCGATGCCGCCCTTCATGTCAGCGACGCCGGGGCCGCGGATGGTATTTGCGTCTATCCGCTCGGAGCGCTGAAACGGATGGGCTGCCGGAAATACTGTGTCGTAGTGACCAGTGAGCGCGATCTGGATGGGTGCGTTTGGGCGCACGCGCAAACGGACCGATGAGCCATGCTCAATCTCGCTCACCTCGCCATCCGGAAGAATGACCTCCGACTTCGCCAGCGGCGCTTCTTTTACGTCTCCAGGCAAGGCAGCCAGGGCGTCCATTAGAAGCGGCCGCATGCGCGCAAGGCCGGCCAATTCGAGCGAGCCCGAGTTAACGGCTGACCATGCTTCCGTGCGGGCGAGCAGCGCGTCACCCTTGTGGTCCAACGCTTCAAGGAATGGTTCGACGCCGTCACCCCAGGCGGCGCGCACCGATTGGGCGGGTTCAATGATCGACATGGCGCGGATACTTGCCGCCAGCGCACGCAGGTGTCCAGCCGCAGCGCCTACACGCAAAAAGGGCCCGGCTTTTGGCCGGGCCCTTCAGGTTTAGTCAGCCGAGGCTGTCAGATCAGCGGAAGCTGATGGTGACGGCGGTACGGCGGTTCAGAGGCTCGCGGACACCGTCGCGGGTCGCACG